>Ga0073936_10000160_pt1 | contig 92961 bp, 70 predicted proteins | sample AliMusrvi5mmetaG_FD_87041 | JGI IMG/M metagenome (GOLD analysis project Ga0073936, IMG submission 87041) | Freshwater lake bacterial and archeal communities from Alinen Mustajarvi, Finland, to study Microbial Dark Matter (Phase II) - Alinen... | ecosystem: Environmental > Aquatic > Freshwater >... | reverse complement strand
TCCTCACCCCGCGCTGGCCCAAAAGCGGCGACGGAAAATGGTACTGGAAGACCGACACCAGCTCCGACGAATTGGACGGCCACTACTTCTTCTACGCCCAGTATTATGACCTGGTCGCCACCACCGCCGAAGAGAAGGCCGCCGTGCGCAAGGTGGTCGCCGCCATCACAGACCATATGCTTGATCACGACTTCAATCTGGTGGATTGGGACGGCAAACCGACACGCTGGGGAATCTTCAATCCGGCCAGCCTCAACGGAGACCGGCTGTGGTGGTCCGGCCGAGGGCTCAACTCGCTCAGCATTCTTTCGTATCTCAAAGTTGCGGAGCACGTCACCGGTAACCCGCGCTATCGCGCAGCCTATGACCGTCTGGTAAAGGACCACCACTACGCCACCAATCAGATGGTGCCCAAACTGAGCGCCGGCCCGGGCTCCGGCAACCAGTCGGATGACGAGATGGCCTTCATGAGCTACTACAATCTCATCAAGTACGAAACCGACCCCAACCTTCTCCAGCTCTACGCAGGCTCACTCGCCAACTACTGGGATCTCGAAAAGGTGGAGCTGAACCCCTTTTTCAACTTCGTTGCCGCCGCCAGTTTGAAAGGAAAGAGCTTCACCGACGCCTTTCGCACCCAGGACCTCACACCGAAGGGCGAGTGGCTGGAAGAATCCCTCGACACCCTGCGCCGGTTGCCCCTCAACCGCATCGATTGGCCCCACCGCAACGGCCACCGCAAAGATCTGGTGCCGGTCCGGTCATTCACACCAGAAGACGACGACCGCACCGGAATGGGCTATCGTGTTAACGGCAAAGTACTTCCAGTGGACGAGCGCTTCTTTGAATTCTGGAATCACAACCCGTTCCGGCTCGATTCCGGCCGCTCCGGCAAGGGACTTGGAGACGGAGCGGTTTACTTATTACCCTACTACATGGGACTTTACCACTCGTATTTGCAGTAGTTCACGCAGGCCAATTGTGTGATTTCACCCACTTGAGGAGGTTTGCACACCTCGTATTAATTGAGTTGTTGCTTATTTACATACACATACGAGTTTGGCAGCTCTTTTGCAGTAGAGTAAGCATAGAATTAGTTCAGGAGTCTTTCGAGTTGACTGACAGCCTGCTGACTTTGCGATCAAAAGTCACAAAGGCAGCAAGCTGGTCCGTACACCTGTCGTCGCTTCCCCCAGCGGCGATAGGAGCCCGGTTGAGACGTTTTGTTTGTGTTTCCTCCGACACGAACTCAAAACGGAGAACTATACCGGTTGCTGGGAGCGTCGTCCCCCCGAACGCTCCCAGGTACGGCTATCTCAAGCCTACCTCTTCCAAAATGCAATCTTAAGTCCGGCAGGCAAAGTTGCGTGTACAAGATCCAAGTCGTCTTTAGCAATTGGAATCTGTACGGTTACGGTGGCGGGAGCCGAAGGAAACTGCTGACTGATAGCGATCCGCACGCCAGTCGGAACCGCGTCGGGCCCGGCGGGAGCAATGGTCCGCGTGGAATCCGCATACGACCGCAGCATTGCCGCCCGCTTCGGATCAGCACAGGTCAGCAAGGCTTCTCGAATCACCCGGTCAGCCGAGGCATAAGTCACTACCGCCACAACATTAGGAGCCTTGAGCCGTGCGTCCTTTGCGTCGTCTGGAGGCGCTTCCAGCCCCAGGTATCGCAAAGTCACCGTCTCGCGACTGATCGAAAAGGCCAGCGGCTGCACATAAGAATCAAACAGATGGGCGCCGGTCCGCACGTTGTACAGCGACCACCACTCCAGCCCGCGAGAAACCTGAAGAAGCTCCTGATTCAGGGTCTTCACACTGCTCCCAGAAACCGTCAGCGAGTAAACCGGTTTGGTCTTCATAGCCGATGCCAACGGCCACGCCTCCACCTTCACGGTAGCCTCAGAGCCGATATCCCCGATCACCTGCTTCGATTGCACCGTCTTCCTGAGTACCAGCCACGGTTCCGAGGCCATCTCATATTCGACATTTGTAATTTGGATGGTCTTCTCGTCTCCCTTGACCGAAAGGTCTATGGAAGAAGTGGACTTGGACTGGAACGCCGGTTGCCCCACCAGCGCAGGCGCGAGCAGCAACAGCAGGCTGGATAGCTTCATTTCATTTGCCTCACATCTATAACTGCGAATTCCACGGTCAGATTCGGTCACCGATTTGCTTGACGGGCAAATCACAATCCGCTAACCTCCCTCTAATGCTCCCACTTTTGCTTGTCGCCGTTTCCACTTTCCTCATGGCCGAGAATTGGCCGCAATTCCGCGGACCCAACGGCTCAGGGGTCTCGAACACCACCGGGCTCCCTACGGAATTCAACGCCGGCAAGAACATGCTGTGGCGCACCGAAGTCCCCTTCGCGAAATCATCCCCCGTGATCGGCGGCAGTTGCCTCTTCCTCACCACCAGCCAGGGCGAGAAGCTGATCACGATGTGCGTCGACCCAAGCAGCGGCAAAATCAAATGGCGGCGCGAAGTAGTTCGCACACGAGCGGCCAAGCTGTACCCGGCCAACGAGCCCGCCTCGCCATCCCCCTCCACCGACGGCACCAATGTCTATGCGTTCTTCGGCGATTTGGGTGTAGTCTCCTACGGCCCGGACGGCAATGAACGCTGGCGCCTGCCACTCGGACCCTTCGACAATCACTACGGCATGTCGGTCGGTCCGGTGTATTCCAATGGCCGGATCCTGATGTACTGCCATCAACTCGGGCATTCCACCCTCTACTCCCTGGATGCCAAATCCGGCAAGGTGCTGTGGACCGCCGAACGCAAGGAACCGAACCTCGGGTGGGTCTATCCGGCGGTATACCGCACACCGCAGGGCGAACTCCAGGTAGTAACGATGGGCAGCGCCAGCGTCAACGCCTATGCCTTCGAATCAGGCAAGGAGCTCTGGTCAGCGAGGCAGAGCGGTGAAGGGCCGATCGGCATGCCTCTGTTTGATGGCGACACCGCCTACTTCACCTCGAGCGGCTACGATCAGCCATGGCTCCCCACCTTCGCTGCCACCCTTGCCAAATACGACACCAACAAGGACGGCAAGATCTCGCGCGAAGAGTTCGCCAAGGATGAGTCTATCGGACACTTCGGCTACGTCGATATCGATAAGGACGGCTTCTTGACAGAGGCGGAATGGAACAAGGCCCGCAACAGTGGAGTGGGCGAGTACGGCCTTGTCGCCCGCAAACTCGGTGCACGCGGCCCGCTGCCTGATTCGTCACTGCTGTGGCGCCTGAAACGGAACCTGCCCTACGTGCCCGCGCCGGTTATCTACAAAGACGTCCTGTACATGGTGAAGGATGGAGGCATCTTCACCTCCGTGAATCTGAAAACCGGTGCAATCTACAAGCAGGGCCGCGCCGGAGACGCCCTCGGAGACTACTTCTCCTCGCCCGTGGCCGCCGACGGCAAGATCTTCACCGCGAACTCCGCAGGCAAGATCGCAGTCATGAAAGCCGGGCAGCAATGGGAAGTGCTTGCAGTGAACGACCTGAACGAAGAGATCTTCGCCACGCCCGCCATCGCCAACGGACGGCTGTATGTCCGGACCCGCGAAGCGCTCTACTGCTTCGGCCCGAGCACGGCCAAAGCCAGCAGCGGGAAGTAGTCGCGATACATGTGATAGGTGAGATAGAAGACGTTCGGGAAACCCGTACCTGTCATCAGGTCCTCATCCCAGTGGCCGTCCTCGCGCTGGTGCTGCACCAGCCAATCGAGGCCACGCTGCACGATGCTCGAATCCGTCTCGCCGGCCGCCGCCAGTCCTAACAAGGCCCATGCGGTCTGCGAAGGCGTGCTTCGCGCCGGAACGTAGTGGTTGGTGCGGTAGCCCGTGCAGCTCTCGCCCCAGCCGCCATCCGAGTTCTGCACGAGCCGCAAAAACTCCGCACCCTTGCGAACGGTCTCCGAAACATCTTGCGCGCAGGTCCACTGCAATCCCCGCAGCGCGAGAAACGTCCCATAGATGTAGTTCACTCCCCAGCGTCCGTACCAGCTGCCATCGCGCTCCTGGCAGTGCTCCAGATACTTGATACCGCGCAAAATCGCCGGGTGATCGAGCGGCAGCCCGACCCGCGCCAGCGCCTCCAGCACGCGCCCTGTGATGTCCGGACACGTCGGATCGAGCATGGCGTTGTGATCTGCAAACGGTACCTTATTGAGCAGGTTCCAGTTATTATCCACGTCGAACGCCGCCCAGCCGCCATCGCTCGACTGCATGCCGAGCAGCCAGTTGATTGCACGCTGCTCGACGCGTTCCTGTCGAACCTGATCCGTAGCCTTGGCATGCTTCAGTGCCAGCAGCACCATCGCTGTGTCATCGATATCGGGATAAAACTCGTTCGCGAATTCGAAGGCCCAGCCCGAAGGCTCCAGATCCGGCCGCTTGACGCTCCAGTCGCCCTTGCGGCGAACCTCTTTTGAAAGCAGCCAGTCGGCCGTCTGATTCAGTTTTACGCTATCGGTGACACCCAGCTCGCCGAGCGCGAAGGCACAGATGGCCGTATCCCACACCGGCGAAACGCAGGGCTGAAACTGAAAGCTGTCTTCGGTTTCGAGAATTAGGTTTTCGAAGTGGCGGATGGCCTCGATCAGGTCCGGATGATCTTCGGCATAGCCCATCGATTCCAACGCCATGATGTGATACATCATCGAAGGATAAATGGCGCCGAGTCCGTCGGTATACCGCGTGCGCTCCAACACCCACCGTTCGGCCTCGCGAATGGCCCGGGCCCGGACGTTCTTCCAGCCGCGGCGCTCCCATATTTTTACGCCCTTATCGACGTGATGGAACAACACCGAAACCGCATCCCGCTTGGGCATGGAGAGCTTCTTGTTGGGATGTACCAACTCCTCGACGTTGATCCCATGCGGCGTCAACTTCGGTCTCGCCAGTGCCTGCACGATGGAGAGCGGCACAATGATGGCGCGCGTCCAGGACGACATTTCGTAGATCAGGTCCCCCGGCACCAGTACGATCTCCGGCGGAACGCTGGGAACATACTTCCGCGGATACATGCCGAACAGATTGAAGTTGATCTTCGTGTAACTGTTAGTCGCCTGCAGTCCGCCGAGCGCCAGCACGCGTTCGCGCGCACGGCGCATCGGTTCGCTGTCCGGATCCACGCCGGCAAGCTTCATCGCCGTATAGGCACGGGCAGTGGCATTGACCTCGGCGCCTCCGCCAGGGTAGATCCACCAACCGCCATCGGCCTGCTGCCGCGCAAGCAGCGACTGCACAGCTTTATCAATCCGGCCGCGGCTTGGAGGATTCCATGTGCCATCTGCCTCCGGTTGATGCAGCCAGAGCTGAAGCAGAATATAGTCGGATTCCAGGGTTGAATCCGCAGTGAGCTTACCGCACCAGAATCCCTCGGGAGCCTGTTGCCGGAGCAATGCATCGGCAGCTGCGCGGCCTGCGTGCCGGACGCGGTCATGGCGTTCCGAAGCGGATTCCAGGGCAGCAGCGAGCAGACCCTTACGGGAGCGGCGCGTGCCTGCTGGAGTTAACCATTCCATACGGTTCTATTTTCGCAGGTTCCGCACCAAAAAAAACCAGGGACACAGGTGCCGGACCGCATGTTTCCTGTTTTTTTCCGCCCAAGTTTCAATGCCCGGCCCCTTTCGATGTAGAATGCTTCAGTAATGGCAACTTTTCGTTGGACCGAAATAGAGCGCGAGCAGATGAATCCGCTGTTGGCGCGGCAGGTGATCCATGGCGTCAACACGACCATCGCCCGCCTGGAAATCACCAAAGGCGCGATCGTACCGCTGCACCAGCACGTGAATGAGCAGATGTCGGTGATGCTGACCGGTTCGCTGCGCTTTGTGATCGATGGCGTGGAGTCGATCGTGAACGCAGGCGAGGTGATGGTGATCCCTCCCAACGCCCCGCACATGGTGGAGGCGCTCGAAGATTCCACGGTATTCGACGTCTTCAGCCCAATCCGCGCCGATTGGTTAACCGGCGACGACGCCTACTTACGCAAGTAAACAATTCCGTTCCGGCCGATCGCCAACGCTCCCCCGCGATAAGGAATCAGCGTATGCACGCCGTCCTCCAGCCTGCTGCTCATGCCGCCTGGCAACCGCAGCAGGCGCGATCCCGGACCGTTATTCTCCGCGACCCAAATCTTGCCGCCGACCCTCGCCAACGCGTGCGGATAATGCAACTCGGCCAGAGGAATCTCAGCCCACAGCTGCTTCGGGTCAGCCGGCTTGCGAAACCGGATCACCCGGCCCGTCGCCATCTCCCCCTGCGCCACAATCAAGTCACCGCCATCGGCCAACATCCGAAACGTCGCGGCCGCGGGCTCCAGGTGCAACAGGTTGATAGCGAAGATCCGCCACGATAGCTCGAACGCCGCAGGACTCTGCACCCAGTAGTTACCGCAGAATATATCGGGCACCCCGTCGCCATCCACATCAGCGATCTCCAGGCCGCCCTGCCGCGACGCCGTGTAAATCGAATAGAGTTCCGTAACCGGCCACGGGTCCGTCCCATTGCCCGGATATTCGTAAAACCGCAGCTGCATGTGGCGCTGAATCATCAGCAGCCCGCGACGCCCGAACAGCGTGGCGGCACGGCAGTCGTGCATCTCGATTTCGGTATCGATAACGTGGCTCACCCAATCCGGCGCCCGCTTCCACACCAGCCTCCCAAGACCGCGCCCCTCCACCAGGACAACAGCAGTATTCCCATCGCCCCCCACGTCCATCAGGCAACCGCCCTCACCAAACGGCCCCTCAACGATCGTCTGCCGCGACAGGCCCGGCAGCAGCCATCTCTCCAGCCGTTCGCCCCACGTAAGGAGCGAATCCGGCGAGAGCATCGCACCACCCGAGATTAAAAGGAAGCCAAAAACCAGCACAAAATGTTATTCTACTTGCACGGTGCAGAGTTTATTGGAAGCTCTCAAATCGGAGACCTCGCAGGCGCCCCTCGACGTGCCCGCCCTGGAACTGGCGACGATCGAATTCCCGTCGCTCGTGGTCCCGCACTTCGTCGAAATCCTGGACTCCCATGCCATCGAACTCTCCGAGCGTATCACGGACGAAATGGATGGCGAAGAGTTCGTGCACACCTGCAACGACTATCTGTTCGACGAGTTGGGCTTCATCGGCAACGATGACGACTACTACAACTCCCACAACAGCTGCCTGAACGAGGTGCTGGCCCATCGCACCGGAATTCCCATCTCTCTCTCAATCGTCTATCTCGAAATCGCGCGGCGCCTGGCCAAACCAGTCTACGGCGTCGGGCTACCCGGCCATTTTGTCGTGAAGTACGACGACGGAATCTACGAAACGTACATTGACGTCTTCCATGGCGGCCGCCTCATGACTGCTGGCGAGTGCATGGATCTGGCCAAAGAGACCGCGGGAACCGACGTCTCCTATGGCGATGAAATCCTCCAACCCGTGGGCAGCCGCCAGATTCTCATCCGCATGCTCAACAACTTGCGGCTGATCTACTTCCGCACCAAGGAACATTACAAGACCGCGGAAGTCCTGAACCTGCTGATCGAAGCCATGCCCGATTCCGCCGACGAGCACCTGCAGCGTGCCGTGGTCAGCGGCCAGCTTAGGCGGTTCCGCGCCGCGGTTAAAGACTTCGAAGCCTATCTGCGGCTGGATCCGAAAACTCCAAACCGCGGAGAGATCGAACGGCAGATCGAATTGATCCAGCGGTACCTGGATCAGCTCCCCAAACCCCACTAACTAATAAACGCTGGAGAAAGCACCGTGGCGCGTACCTGCCTGGGCCAACTTGTTGGCAAGGTCACGCCAGTCGATGGGCTTGGCGATGTAGTCGTTCATCCCACAGTTCAGGCACTTCTCCCGATCTCCCGACAGAGCGTTAGCGGTGATCGCGATGATCGGAATGCTACGGACTGCGGGATTGGCGAATCTGCGGATTTGCGTTGTGGCCTCGAAGCCATCCATCTCCGGCATCTGGCAATCCATCAGGATTACATCAAACTCCTGCTCTTCCAAAGCGTCGAGAGCCTTGCGTCCGTTTTCCACCAGCGAATAGGAGTGCCCCATCTTGGTCAGCAGTCCTTCCACCAGACGCTGATTGACAAAATTATCCTCGGCCACCAGCACACGCAATGACGGACCGGATGGTCTTCCGGCGGATGCACTCGATGGCCGCACAGTCTCCGCATGTCTCCCCTCCCCGAGTGCCTTCAGCGCCAGCGCGTTGAGTTCCTCGCGGTGGATCGGCTTGGTGAGGTAATACGTAACGCCAAACTCCCTGCACTGCGAGGTGAACTCGGAAAGATCAGAAGAGGTGAGCATCAGCACCGGCACCGCCGCAAACGAAATATTGTGCCGGAGCGCCCGGATCAGAGCGAACCCGTCCATCTCGGGCATATGAAAATCGGTGAAAATCAGATCGAACGGTTGTCCCTGTTCAGAGGCCGCGGCTGCGATCGCCAGCGCATGGACCGCGCTTTCAACTGTCACCGGCTTCATACCGGAACTTACGGCATAGCCTCGCAGGACTCGCAGGTTAGTCGGATTGTCATCCACAATAAGCACCCTAAGTCCACGCAGCGCTTCGTTGGAAATGGCCCGGTTCAATCCATGAGCACCTGAGCCGATCCCGAGCGGCACCACGAACCGGAACGTACTCCCTTTACCCACTTCACTTTCCACCGTCAGCGAGCCGTGCATCAGTTCCACCAGACGTTTCGATATCGCGAGGCCAAGTCCGCTGCCACCGTACTTGCGTGTGGTCGCGCCATCCGCCTGGATAAACGAATCGAAGATCTGCGACTGCTTCCCCACCGGGATCCCGATACCCGTATCGTGAATCGAAATCTCCAGTTGAACGCATTCGCCCTCCTGGCCGAGCACCTTGGCCGCCACGGAAACCTCTCCCCGATGTGTGAACTTGATGGCGTTGCCGATGAGATTGGTAAGGATCTGCTGCAGCCGGATCGGGTCTCCGATCACCGCTTCCGGTACGTCCGGTGCGATGTCGCAGATCAGCTCCAGGTCCTTCTCGTGGGCGCGCAAGGCGAGCATCTTGAGCAGGCCGCCGACGGACTGCGAAAGCTCAAATGGAATCGCCTCCAGCGTCATCTTGCCGGCCTCGATCTTCGAGAAATCCAGAATGTCGTTGATCGTCGTCAGCAGATTCTGCGCCGACAGATGCACCAGGTTGAGTTGTTCGCGAGCCTCCTCCGACAACTCTGAATCGAGCGCTAAAGACGTCAGTCCGATTACTCCGTTCATCGGAGTGCGGATTTCGTGGCTCATGTTGGCCAGGAACTCACTCTTGATCCGCGATGCGTCCTCGGCTTTTTCGCGGGCGAGTTGCAGTTCCCGGGTCCGAACCGCGATCAGGTCCTCGAGATGCACCCGATGCATTGTCAACTCGCGGTCTCGGTCCCTGATCTGTTCCAGCATCGCCCGGAAACAATCGGTCAATTCGCCGACTTCGTCTCCAGAGACACGTTCCACCTCGACACCATAGTCCCTGTCGGTGGAGACCTTGCGCGCAGCTCGCGCCAACGCCAGCACAGGATGCACCACAATCGCTGAAAAATGCCGCGCCAATGCGAAGCCAAGTCCCAGAGAGAGCACCAGAACCAGAATGCTGAGTCCCGCGTACTTCAGCAGCCGCGAGCGGACCTGCTGAATGTCTGACCGAACGATGATCCGGCCGAGCGTTTGGCCATCGTAATTGATATCGCGAGAGAGCACTACCAGATCCCGCGTGAAAACCGCCCCGGCATGGCCCGCATCCTTCGGAACCTCTCCGGCATGGTCTTTCCGGTACGCCGCAAACAACGTTCCGTCGGCTTTGTAGATGGCTGCGGCCAGTACCCTCGTATCAGCGCGGAGTGCGTTCAAATTCTCCTCGCCGGTGCGTAAGTCGTTAAAACTGATGGCCGCCGTCGTATTCAAAGCGATCGCATCCACCACCGAAGTCAATTCGTGCGAGAGGTTTTGCTGCACCTGGTAGTTCTCAAATATGACAAATGTAGAGGCCAGCAGGAACAGCGTGATCGCGTTGGTAAACAGGACAACGGAAGAGACTTTGGCGTTTAGCCGCCAGTCGCGGAAACGGGTCATCGGCGTCCCTCCCGGTCTGTGCCTACCAGGCGGGCAAAGCGAAGCAATTGGGAGCGAAACTCGAGATGTTCCTTCTCGGCAGCCGCCGTATTGATTTCAAAAGCGACCCGGCCTGATCGGATAACCAGATTCACCATGCCACCCATCTGGGCAAAGTGCTCCATCTCCCCGACGATGAGTACGCCTGGGAAATGGGCGGCCGCCAATGTTGCTTTGACCTGCTTTTCCGACTGAAAACCGATGAAAGCGAGATCACATTCCGAAAACTGGCTATGCTCCGCGACCCGCCTCACAGAAACGGCCCGGCCCTGTATCAGTTTCTTCCTTACCGTCGGTTCCAGGGTCGCTGTCAACTGATCCTGTCCCAGGACGCAGAAGCGCAGCGCGGCGTTGGCCGGCCGGCCCGCATCGGCAGGCCAGTTGACGTATTGCGCGAGTTGGAAGAGGAACGCTGCCCGCACTTCATCCTCAGTCGCGGCCGTTGCGGCATGACTCGCTCCGGTCCACAACGGCACCAGAAGGAAGAAACACGTTAGCATCCGTCTATGCTTTTTCGGCATAACCAGACTCATTGGAAGTTCCAGCGCACTCCTAGTTCGACGCTTCTTGCAATCACTCCTGACGGGTAAACGAAGTTCCCTACGAACTCCCGTTGCCGTGGGCGCAGCAGATTCTGGCCTGATAAGCTGACTTCGGCCAGTTTGCCCACTCGCCTCGCGAGGCGAAAATCAAGACGGGAATAACCAGGCAATGCATGCGGTGGCAGTTCTCCGATTCGATAAAACGCCAATTCCGTAGTCCAGTGGTGTGTGATATCCCATGACGCCCTCGCTTGCCACTGGTGCTTCGGCGTATACGAAGGCAGCGAGAATGTGGTGGCTGGGTTGGTGCCGGGTTTGAGGATTGTCTGGGCAAATAGAGAACTGTATGATCCGGTTAACTGAAAATCAGGACGAATGTCGTAATGGGCGGCGATCTCCCCGCCCTGGTTGATTCCAGCAGCGCCGTTTGCTGCAATAGCCGGAATTTGAAGCACCGGGTTGGCTAAACCTGGGAAGCTGGTAATGCTCATCTGGTCCAGCCTCAGCGTGTCATTCTGGAGGTCTTTGTACCAATGCCGGAATAGGGCCAGATCAAGAGCCAGATTGCGGCCAATCATCCATCTGGAGCCAAACTCCAATGCCCGCAATACTTCAGGACGAAACTGCTGACTCCCGCTAATCTCCAGGATTGTCGGCATCCCCAATGTCGTGCCTGCCGGAATCGCAATGCGGCTTGCATAGTCGGTGTGTGCCGGAGTTCTCACCGCCTGTGAAATGGCTGCCCAGTATCCCTGTTTGGGCGTCGGGCTCCACATAGCTCTGAAGGTCGGCTGTAAGGCCATGCCGGCGAGCGAATAGTGCTCCACTTTCCCTCCCGCGGTGAGGGTGAGCTTATCTGGAACCACATCCCAAACGTCCTGCAGAAATGCATTATAAATGTAGTAGTTCTGATTCGCAGGTTGAAAATAGAACTCCGGCGTTCCATTGGTACGGATCGAATCTGACCGCATACCTCCTCCGGCCATCAACGTGTGGTTCTCCGTAAGTTTATGGGAATAATGGAAATCGAGGTCTATCGTGCGGACTGTCGCGGTGAAGATTCCAGCATTCAGGTGGTTGTCGTTATAGTAAGCCTGCAGGGTGGTTTCATCGCCTGATTGCATGGTGTGATTCCAGCGCCCCATCATGAAGCCAACCGTGCTCCCCGCATTTCGAACTTCGCTGCCGCCCTGGCCTTGATTCTCCAGAGTGATGACGGGGACGGTGGGAGATCCTTTTGAGACTTCGCCCTCCACCAGAATCGAATCCGCTGGACTCTTGTTCCAATCCACTCTCATCCCTCCCCTACCGCTCGGCCAACGGTTGAGGCTGATTGGGTTATCGGGAAACGTGGTCTGCCCCTGCATGGAATACTGGCCCCAGGTCCGCCACGTCGCCTGGTCTGACAGTTTTCCGCCATAGCGCATGCGATTGAGCGTCGTATCGAGGCTGCCGGTGGAAAAGGCCGCCAGTCCGCCCTGGGTGTCTTTGGAATTCCGGGTGATGATGTTGATCACGCCGGAAACTGCATTGGCGCCCCACATCGTTCCTCCCGGACCGCGGATAACCTCTATCCGCTCTATGTCTTCCATCATCAATAACTGGTCACTCCACAAGGTCCCGCTGAGCAGGGCATTATAGACAGTTCTTCCGTCCACCATGACCAATAGCTTGTTGCTGTAGATTCCGTTGAAGCCGCGGATGCCAATCGCCCAGGTTGCGCCGGTGATGCGTGCCACGTGCACTCCCGGGGCAAGCCGCAGGACCTCCGGCAGACTGAGAGCCCCGCTCCGCCGGATGTCATCTTGAGTAATGACAAAAACTGCCGCGGCAGTGCGGGAAAACTTTTGCGGTGATTTGCTGACGGAGGTGACTTCGATGTTGAGGAAGTCTTCAAGGCTCAAGGAGGTGAGATCCCGCTCCTGTGCCAGGAGGACGAAGTTAAGGAGACAGGCGGCGACCCTGAGCACGCATGTTGCGTATCCACTCATGGACTACATATCGGGTCGCCGCCCCAAATTTAGAGAGGGGTTATTTTTTCAATGTCCGGTCAAAGAACTCGTCCACCATGCGATCAATCTCCGGTCCGCCAAAGCCGTGGCCTCCACCTTTCACAATGTGGAGAGTGGCCGGGATTCCCGCTTTCTCCAATGCCTGCTGGAAGATGCGGCTCTGTTCGGTGGGTACTAACGGATCCCGGTCACCGTGCATAATGAGAAACGGAGCTGTTTCTTTACTAATGTAGTTGATTGGATTGGCCCGCGCAGCCTTCTCCTTGTTCTCCTGAATCGGTCCGCCAATCAACAGTGACTCGGGAGACTGCGGCGAGTTGTGTGGGATCTGGTACTTAACATCAGGTGAGAGCTTTTCGTGTTCTGCCATCTTCAGAAGGTCCGTCGGGCCATAGAAGTCGATCACCGCCTGAAGCCTCGTCTGAGGATCTTTGTTTCCCAGGGTTCCCATCAATGCCACCAGATGTCCGCCGGCGGAATCCCCCCACGCCGCAACGCGCTTCGGATCGAGGTTGTATTTCACTGCGTTGGCGCGCAGCCAGCGCACCGCAGCCAGGCAGTCTTCGATTTGGGCTGGGTAAGTCGCGGCATCGCTCAGCCTATAGTTGATACTCGCCACCGCGTAACCGCGTAGTGACTGCCGGATGATGGCCGAATGCTCCTTGCTGCCGCCTCTCCAGCCGCCGCCATGAACCGAGATCAACAGCGGAAGCGGCGTCCTCGAATCAGGTACATACAGATCCAGCAGCTGCGCGATGCCCTGGGGCCTGGCATATTCGACATCGCGCATCGCCTTCACGAGGCTCAACTGCATGGCGCGGCGGACGGCCATGATGCCGCCCACGCGCTGAATTCCTGGCACAAAGTAGTTGTCGACATACTCCTGGTCAGTCCCGCGAAAGTTGGCCAGATTCGCCTTCAGGTCCACCGGACGCTGCACCAGTGCCGAAGCGAACGTCACCCAGACGGCAGCTTTACCGAGTCCGACCAGTTCCACGTGGTCCTTGCCGAGGTAGGCCAGTGCGGTGAGAATATCCTGGGTACGGTTGGCGTCATCAGAACGATGGAAGGTCAGGTAGTGCTTCACCGTCGTATCCCAAGCGGTCTTAAACGGTTCGATCATAAGCACTGGCCGGTGCGCGGCGAGCAGTGCCTTCACCTCATTGGAATTGCGGGCCGCCTCCACACCCTCGGAATGAACCACCAACGCCGGTTGGCCTTCGCCGTCAATCCAGACGCCCTCTACCCGGTCGCCAACGCCTTTGCGCGAGAGGACGATCTTCTCGCCCGTACGAGAACTTTCCACCTCCGCCGGCCACTCCGCCCCGATCGCCAGAGCGAGACGGCGCCGGATCAACTGAGCATCCCAGGTTCCGCCTGCCTGCCGCCGGGCATTGTTCTTCCACTGCTCGAACAGCTGGTCGTAGTTCAGCGCACCAGCCGGGCGTTCGCGGCCGGCGAGTGCCAGCATGTCTTCATCCTTCTCTTCGCGGATCACGCCTTCCTTGAGATTCGAAGTATCGTGCTGCGCCAGGATCTTCTTGCCGAAGAAGGCGTACATGGCCTCGCGGCTGTCTTTGTTGTAGTTGTGCGGAGCATTGAACTGGACCATCTCCAGGTTCGCTTCGGCATCGTACAGCTTGTAGATGCCGCGCACCGCCGGATACTCTTCCTGCGGAGTGTTCCTGGTCCAGTCGCCGGTGGCGGCCACCATCAGCATCGGCCGCGGCGCCATCATCGAACCGATCTCCATATTGTTCGCGCCCACACGCAGGCCGGGCGCGTTTTCGCAGGGAGAGCCACCCTGCATGATCGCCGAGATCATATTCACCGGCGTAGAAAACTTGATGCGGTCATCCACGGCCGAGAGCAGAAAGGTCTGCGTAGCCCCGCCCGATGCACCGGTGGCGGCCAGCCGCGTGGCATCGACAAACGGCAGCGAGGAGACAAAATCGAGCGCACGGATGGAGTTCCAGAGTTGCAACCCCAACGGACCGAATGCCCACAGGTCTTCCGCCGGGCCGCCAAAGGTGTGGGTGGTCTGCGTGGTGTCGTTATACCCGGCCATGTCATAACAGAAGGCCACATACCCCTGGCGCGCAAGCGAGATGCACCGCGCCGGAATCGAGCCGGTCTCCGTATTCTCCAGCCGCCCTTTCTTCCAGTGCCCGTGCGGACTCACGACGCCGGGGAATTTGCCGGGCTTGCCCAGCGGACGGTACAGATTGCCGCCCAGCCAATACCCGGGCAGTGTCTGGATCAGGACCTTCTCAATGGAGTAGTCCCCGCGATCGAGCCGCCCGAAGATCTGCGGCGTCAGCGGTGTCCGGTCGGGCATGATGTCGAGCCCGGCTGACATGAGTATCTGCGCCTTCAACTGCGCCTTTCGCTTTTCCCATTCCGCTTTGGTGGCAAACCGCGGAGGATCAAAGTGGGTGTTGGTATCCGCACCGCGAGAGTTGCGGACATCGGTCAAGGGAACTTCAGCGCGCGCGCCGAAAGGCAGCAGTAGCAGGAACAGGGCTATATTTCGCATTGTTGGGAAATATAGCGAGATTGCACGCGCGATGCAAGCGCAGGCCGATATCGTTCAAAGCGCCCGGTCTGAACCCCTCGCCTTTAGGCGAGCGGCTTTTAACAGGTATTTCGCAAACCTGCAGCGCGGAGAACGGAAATATCGCCCGGCTGGCAATGTTCATCCTCAAGCCGAGCCGCGACAGTGAGAAGGTGTGAAGAAGTGCGCTCGGAAGCGAGCGAACAGGCGAAACCGCCTGTTCCACCTTTTAAACACGTGCCTTCCGGTGGTGGGACAGGCGGTTTCGCCTGTCTTTTTCAAATAGTTCACAGTATCTGAGGGAGCGATATTTTTGCATGCATCCGATCTGGCGGATTTCAGGCGACTTTCCGCCGCAACCTAGGCGGTAGTTGTTTAGTTGCCGATCGCGAACAGGTGGTTGCGCCCCCGGATGTACACCACGCCGTCAGAGATCGCCGGAGTCGCCATCACCGTCTCACCCAGCTCATTATTGGCAAGCTGCTTGAACTCCCTGCCCTCAGCCAGCACAAAGGTGACACCATCTTCGCTGGTGATGTACAGCTTTCCACCGGCAGCAACCGGCGAACCGCTGAAGCCACCACCCGCGCCGAGCCGCTGCTGATAGAGGCGCTCGCCATTCGACAGTTGATAGACAGTGAGGATGCCGTTGTCCATGCAGAAGTAGGCCAGCGATCCGCTGATGAGAGGCGTCTGCATGTAGTTGCCGCCGCGCTCGATTGCCCATGCCATCGCCGGACTGTCTTTCTTCACGGTTCCCACAGCATCGGTCTTGACCGCGTAGATCGGGCGATCGGACCCGTGTGCACTCGTGATCAGAATCAGCCCGTCTTTCGAAACAGGAGTCGGCGTTGGAATGTCGCCGCCGCCGCTGATCTTCCACAGTTCCTTGCCGGTCTTCAGATCATAGCCGCCGGCGTGCTTCCATCCGTTCACCACGACCTGCATACCCTTCTTGCCATTGGCAGTATACGGTGCAATTGTCGGTGTCCCAAAGGTCGGCACGTCAGTCCGCGGAGTACGCCAAATCTCTTTCCCCGTCTCAGCCTGCAGGGCTGAGACAAACGAATTTTTTTGAACATCGGCCTGGATGATGATCATGCCGTCATGCAGGATCGGCGAGCTGGCGAAACCCCATTGCGCGGCCGGCACCATATAAAAGCCCGCATCGAGCGGCCCGAAATCTTTCTTCCAAAGCAGCTTGCCATTCAGATCGTAGCTGTAGAGGCCTTCAGAGCCGAAGAACACGACGAGCCGCTTGCCATCGGTGGCGGGCGTGGGGTTGGCGTGCGTGGATTTCGGATGGCGTTTGTACTTCAACGGTCCGCTGTAGGCCGTCTGCTCCCACAGGATCTTACCGGACTTGCGGTCCAGGCAATACACCATCAGCTTCTGCGCACCTTCGTCCTCCACCGGCTGAATGTCGCCATACAAACCGACCTTCAGAGGTGCTCCTCCCTTGGCCGAAACGGAGCTGGTGAGGAAGATCTTGTCGCCCCAGATCACAGGACTGGAATGGCCCAGGCCGGGGATCTCCGTCTTCCAGCGGATGTTCTTGCCTGCTTCTCCGCTCCATTCGACAGGTGGAGAACCGGCGCCGATGCCGCTTGCTTCCGGCCCGCGGAATTGCGGCCAGTTCTGAGCCTGTGCCGCGGAGATGAGTAGCGCGATCGATGCGATGAGCATAACCGCTATTGTAAAGCCTCGCCCGTTACCTGGTGGTTTCGCCGCGCCACTCGATCACCATATTGTCATCGGTGATAATCGGCTTCCCTTCGGTGCGCTTCAACAGATTCTCGCGGGTCTCAAAGCCTTCGCTGACATATTCGGGACTGTCGATGGTTTTGATATTTTCCATGATCGCATTGAAGATCTTCTGATCCACTTCCGATGCCGGATCGAATACCAGTTTGCCCTCCAGCCGGTACTGGCGCAACACGCTGGCCCAGCGTTCCTTATCCACCTGAATCGGCGAGTCGCTCAACGCGACGAGTGGCCCGAAACGGACCGCGTAAGGGAAATGCACCGCGCCCGTGCGCTGCGCCGCGCGCGAAAAGGTGGAGTTGAAATAGATGATGCCGCCAGGCTTCAGCGACCTGCGGGCGATATCGTAAAAATCCGACGAGAGCAGATTGGTAGCGTGGCCGCGCCAGTGTAGGATCGTATCGAGCACAATGATGTCGAACTTGCGGGTTGTGTTGTTGGTGAGCCAACGGCGCCCGTCGTCGATGATGACTTCCACCTTTGGGTTGGTCAACTGCGGAGCGACACAAGGATAACGCTTCACCACATCCAGATACCCCGGATTGATTTCGATCACCGAGACTCTCTCGACCTGTGGATGGTTGGCGAGGATCTGCGTCCACGCCCCACCAGACATGCCGACGCTGAGGATCTCTTTGGGATTCGGGTGCAGGTAGGAGACTGAAAACGGCCGCAACAGGAGCAGGTTCTCTTCGCGCAGGCTCGTGGTCATCCAGCCATCAAAGATGCCGCTGCCGAAGATAGCGCCGTCCTCGTCCACCGTGATGACTCCGGAGCGGGTTTCCACCAGGGTGGCGATTCCCGTGCCAGGTCCGCCCCACTCTTTCTTGAACTGCATCTGGCCCCACACATCGGAGTAGAGCGGCTTTGAAGATACAAAGATTGCCAGGAACACGGCTGCCGCAATCGCCGTTGATACCATCCGGCTGCTCGGCGCGTTCTCACCGGTATTCAACAACGCCCACGCTACCGCCACGCCGAGAAACGCCAGCATCACGGAGATCTCGCGCAGCGAGAAGTGGTCCATCAGGATGAAGCCCACCAGCCAGCTTCCGGCGGCCGAGCCGATGATGTTGCTGATGTAGAGGTAGCTCAGTCCAGCCCCCGCTTTGCCATCGGCGCGAACGGAGATATGGCACATCAGCGGGAAGGTCGCGCCGAGCAGGCCGGCATCCAGCGCGATCATCGGCAACGTCCAGAGATACGAAACTGACATCACCAGCCAGGCCACTAACGGGACAATCGCGAAGCCGAGAACATTGGCGAGCAGTACGAGAACTCCGATGGAACGTGCGAAGCGTGCCAGGTCCGTCGGAGCCTCCTTGCAGAGCTTTCGAGTTAACAGCGAGCCGAAAGCGATACCGAACAAGAAGGTGCCGAGCACGAACGAGAAGCCCTCTGCCAGTCCGCCATTGGCGAAGGAGTAGAGCCGGTACCAGACAATCTCATAACAGAGCGAGATGAAACCGGCGATCGCGGAGAGTGCCAGCGCAGCGGCAAACGATAGTGGCGGCTGCGCGGAGACTGCTTTTAGTCCTCCGTTATCCGACGCCGCCTCCACACCACGCCATTTGAAGTGGAGCCCCAGCACGCACAATGCCACCAGCACATTCAGTGAAACGGCAACCATGATGGAGCCGGACATGCCGAGATAGCGCATCGTGACCAGTGCAGCGACAAAACAGGCGGTGGCCGAACCGAGTGTATTGGCGAAGTACAGCATACCCACCGACTGGCCGACGTTGCCCGAAAGCTTCACCAGTTGCGCGACAAGCAGCGGCAGCGTCGCGCCCATCAACACAGTTGGCACCAGCACCAGCGCGAATGACAGTACTCCGGCCTGCAGTGGCGGCGCACCTGCAGTCGACTCCGCTACCCAATGGAATATCTTCAGCGACGCCGCCCCGTAGATTGCGATGCCGATTTCAACTCCGGCAAACAACAACAGCAGCGGAGCATTCGGGCCCTTTGAAATTCGTCCACCGAGCAGGCTGCCGAGTCCAAGGCCAAGCATGAAGGCGCTGACCACGATGGTCACCGATTCGATATTGACCCCGTACACGGCGAACAACGTCCGCTGCCACACGATCTGATAAATGAGAGCTGGAAATCCGGAAAGGAAGAAAAGGATATAAAGCCAGCGAAACCCGGATCTTTGCATAGTCTTCGATTCTAGCAAGTATGATCAGGATGTTACCGTTCTGTTCTCCCGCGCCATTCGGTGGCCATGTTGTCATCGGTAATGATCGCCGCGCCCGCGGTGCGGCGCAGGATGTTTTCCCGCGACTCCAGGCCGTCGCTGTTGTAGTGATCACCAGGATATGTATCTGCAATCGCGGTTAGCCGTTCCAGGAGTTTCCTGTCCGCATCTGAATCGGCATCGAAGACCTGCTTACCTTCCAACCTGTAGGCCAGCAGGATCCGCCGCCAGCGGTCCTTGTCGATCCGGATTGGAGAATCGCTCACCGCGATCAAAGAACCTAAACGCGCAGCAAAGGGAAAACCAACCGCGCCGGTTCGCTGCGAGGCAAGTGAGTAGGTGGAGTTGTAGAAGATGACGCCGCCTGGTTTCAGGGATTGGCGCGTAAGATCCAGGAAGTCCATGGAGAGCAGATTGGAGGCGTGGCCACGCCAGTGGAAGATCGTGTTCATCAGGATCATGTCGAATTTTCTCCCACGATTGTGGAGCAGCCAGCGGCGGCCGTCATCTATGACCAATTCGACTTTCGGGTTGGTCAGCAATGGCGCGACCCTTGGGTAGCGCCGGATCACATCGACGTAACCGGGATTGATTTCCACCACTGTGACCTTGTCCACCTGCGGATGGCTTGCCGCAATCTCTGTCCAGGCTCCTCCCGACATACCGATGATGAGGATTTCGCGCGGGTTCGGATGGAGCAGTGAGAGCGAGTAAGGGCGGACGTAAGCTTCGATGTCCTTGATGTCGGCCGACATGTTTCCATCGAGGATTCCTCCACCGTAAATGTTCTGGTCCAGATCGACAGTGATCACTCCACTGCGGTTCTCCTGCAGCAACGCGATGCGGTAGTCGGGATCGGCCCAATTTTCGTGGAATTGCATCTTGGCATAGACGTCGGCAAACAGCGGCTTCGAAGAGAAGAAGACACCCAGCAGTACGGCCGCGGCGCCGGCGGAGGTGATGATCCAGCGTTGCGTTCCCTGCTTGCCACTGTTCAGCAAAGTCCAGGCGACGAGGATTCCAAGGAACGCCAGCATCACGGAGATCTCTCGCAGCGAGAAGTGGTCCATCAGAATAAAGCCGACCAACCAACTGCCTGCGGCGGAGCCGATGATGTTGCTGATGTAAAGATAGCTCAGGCCCGCCCCTGCTTTGCCATCGGCACGGACGGAGATGTGGCACATCAGCGGGAAGGTCGCGCCGAGCAGGCCGGCATCGAGGGCGATGATCGGCAGCGTCCAGAGATAGGAGAGTGAGATCACCATCCGCGCGACAATTGGGACAATCGCAAAGCCGAGGACGTTGGCGAGCAGCACCAGCATTCCGATGGAACGAGCGAAGCGGGCCAGGTCCGATGGAGCTTCCTTGCAGAGTTTTCTGGTGAGCAGCGAGCCGAAGGCGATACCAAACAGAAAGGTGCCGAGCACGAACGCGAAGCCCTCCGCCAACCCGCCATTGGCGAAGGAGTAGAGCCGGTACCAGACAATCTCATAGCAGAGCGAGATGAAGCCGGCCACCGCGGAGAGCGCCAGCGCAGCGGCAAACGATAGCGGCGGCTGCGCGGCGGCTGCTTGCCCTCCGGCGTTTTCCGATACTGCCTCCACACCGCGCCATTTGAAGTGGAGCCCGAACACGCACACAGCCACCAGCATGTTCATCGTGACCGCTACCAGGATAGAGCCGGACATGCCGAGATAACGCATCGTCACCAGGGCCGCGACAAAACAAGCGGTGGCGGAACCGAGCGTGTTGGCGAAGTACAGCATGCCCACCGATTGGCCGACGTTGCCCGAGAGCTTCACCAGTTGCGCAACGAGCAATGGCAACGTAGCGCCCATCAGCACGGTAGGCACCAGCACCAGCGCAAAGGAGAGGACTCCGGCCTGCAAAGGCGGCGCACCCGCAGTCGACTCCGCAACCCAATGGAAGATCTTCAGCGACGCCGCGCCGTAGATTGCGATACCGGTTTCAACTCCGGCAAACAACAACAGCAGCGGCGCATTTGGGCCCTTTGAAATTCGTCCGCCGAGCAGACTGCCGAGTCCAAGACCAAGCATGAAGGCGCTGACCACGATGGTTACTGATTCAATATTGACGCCATAGACGGCGAACAACGTGCGCTGCCAGACGATCTGATAGATGAGAGCTGGGAATCCTGAAAGGAAGAAAAGGATATAAAGCCAGCGAAACCTGGATTCTTGCATTGTCTTCGAGTCTAGCAAGTCACGTCAGGCCGGCACTCAGTTGGTAGTGCGGCCTCGCCACTCGGTGGCCATGTTGTCGTCTGTGATGATGGGCCGCCCGGCTGTGCGGCGTAGCACATTTTCGCGGGTCTCCATGCCGTTGCCCACGTAGTGATCGCTGGAGAGACCATCGGCTTTCTTCAGAATCGTTTCCACCAACGCCATATCTTCGGCGGAGTCTGGATCGAAGATGAGCTTGCCTTCGAGTTGGTATTCCAGCAACACCTTGCGCCAGCGGTCGCGGTCGAGTTGCAGCGGTGTATCGCTCAAGGCGAGTAATGGACCGAAGCGGATCCCGTATGGAAACGTCATGGCGCCGGTGCGCTGCGAAGTGAGCGAAAAGGTTGAGTTGTAGAATAGAATTCCACCGGGCTTGAGCGACTTGCGCGTGAGGTTGAAGAAATCGGCGGAGAGCAGGTTGGTCGAATGGCCGCGCCAGTGGAAGATCGTGTTCATGATGACGACATCGAATTTGCGCCCGCTGTTTTGCAGCATCCAGCGGCGGCCATCGTCGATGATCAGTTCCACTTTTGCGTTGGAGAGCAGCGGCGCCACATCGGGGTATTGCTTGATCACCTCGACGTAGCCGGGATTGATCTCCACCACCGTTACTTTTTCGACATGCGGATGGTTGGCGATGATCTGCGTCCAGGCGCCGCCGGACATGCCGATGATGAGGATCTCTTTGGGATTCGGGTGCAGGAAGGAGAGTGAGAGCGGCCGCATGTCTGTCTCCACCTCTTTGACATTGGTGGTCATGTAGCCATCGATGATGCCTCCGCCGTAGATGATCTGCTCTTCATCCACGGTGATGACGCCGCTGCGGTTTTCAAGCTGCGTGGCGATTTTCGTGCCCGGCTCACCCCACTCCTCTTTGAACTGCATCTTGCCATAGACGTCTGCGAAGAGCGGCTTGGAGGAGAGGAAGATAACGGCGAGAATGGCAACTGCGGAGACAGCAGTGATGGCCCTGGTTTTCGCACTCTGCTCGCCGCGAGTGAATAGAGTCCAGGCGACGGCCACTCCCAGGAAGGCCAGCATTACGGAGATCTCCCGCAGCGTGAAGTAGTCCATCAGGATGAAGCCAACCAGCCAGCTTCCGGCTGCGGAGCCGATGATATTGCTGATGTAGAGATAGCTCAGCCCGGCGCCCGCCTTCTCATCGGCGCGTACCGAGATGTGGCACATCAAAGGAAACGTTGCTCCCAGGAGTCCGGCTGCGATTGCGATGAGTGGCAGAGTCCACAGATAAGAGACCTTCATGACCAGGTTGGCGACCAGCGGGACGATTGCGAACCCGAGTAGATTTGCCAGTAGTACGAGCATGCCAATCGTCGTGGCAAAGCGGCGCAGATCTGAGGCCGCGCCACGGCATATTCTGCGTGTCAGCAGCGACCCCAATGCGATGCCAAAAAGGAAGGCTCCCAGGACGAATGCAAATCCTTCGGCGAGGGCACCACTGGCAAAGCTATAGAGCCGATACCAGACAATCTCGTAGCATAAGGACACGAACCCCGCGACGGCCGACAAGGCCATCGCGGCGGCGAACGGCAGAGCCGGAGCCGCCGGGGCGGCGTCAGCCGCGACAACTGTTTGTTCTTCCCCTATGCCGCTCCATCGGAAGTGCAAGGTCAGGACGCTGAGTGCTACTGCCAAATTGAGCGCCACCGCCACATACACGGAGCCGGACATTCCCAGATAGCGCATGGTAACCAGGGCTGCGACGAAACATGCGGCCGCTGAACCGAGGGTGTTGGCGAAGTAGAGCATGCCGACCGATTGGCCGACATTGCCGGAGAGCTTCACTAACTGCGCGACCAACAGGGGGAGGGTCGCACCCATCAAGACCGTGGGGACGAGCACCAGCCCGAACGAGAGGAGACCCGCGTAGAGTGGCGGCGCACCTGCCGTGGAGGCGGCAACCCAGTGGAATATCTGCAGCGAGGCCGCGCCATAGATTGCGATCCCGATCTCAACTCCGGCGAAGAGCAGCAGGAGCGGGGCTGTGGGGTTCTTTGAGATGCGGCCTCCGAGGAGGCTGCCTAAGCCGAGGCCCAGCATGAAGGCGCTGACGACGATCGTCACCGATTCGATGTTCACGCCATAGACGGCAAACAGTGTGCGCTGCCATACGATTTGATAGAGCAGCGCGGGAAAGCCGGAAAAGAAGAAGAGGATATAAAGCCATCGAAACCCTGATTCGCGCATTGGTTTCGATTTTAGCAGGTGGGGTTATAGTGTCACTTGCCGGAGGTGCCCCGTAGGGGAAGAACCGAGGACAGACAGCCAAAATCCGGCGCGGCCGGATTTTGGCTGTCTGTCCCAAGGTCCGCGGTTTGCAGAGTCATATTTGCCAGGGGGCGCGGGGAAGGCGGTGGAGCAGTTTGTTGGCTTCAGGTTCACCTGGGAACTGTTCTTTTGCGGCGTCCCACTTGAGCTTCTTGCCGGTGCGTAATGCGATGTTTCCGAGGTGCGCGACCGTTGTCGCGCGGTGGCCGACTTCGATCTCCGCCTTCGGTTTTTCCTGGCCGCGGATGCAGGCGACAAAGTGTTTTGCATGAAGGCTGGTGGCGTCAGTGGTATTCTTTGATGCGCGGGCGATGTTGTCGTTATCGGGGTAGACTTCGTAGCCGATGCGATCGGCGAAGATGGAGCCGTTGGTGCCGTAGAAGACCATTCCATGCGGCCGGTCAAGCTCGCCCTTCATGTTGTAGTACTTCATGCCAGGCGTGCGGCCGCCCAGACCATGAGCACTGATGTTCGACATCTCGTAGCTCATGATGAAGCCCGGATACTCGTAGGTCACCTGCATGGTATCGGGCTGATCGCCGGCATGGTTGAGTTCGAAGAGGCCGCCGCTGGCGGAGACGGTATGGGGTTTATCCTCACCCATGATCTGGTGCACCGTATCGAAGCGGTGCGTGCCGTAATCGGTGATGGTCCCGCCGGCGTAATCTTTGAAATAGCGGAAGGTGGAGAGGAAGCGCTTGCGGTTATACGGAACCTTGGGCGCGGGTCCGAGGTACATGTCCCAATCGAGCCCATCCGGCGGAGCCGTGTCCGGCTCACGCCCGATTCCGTTGGGTGCGATGTTGGTGAAGTTCCAGACGCGCACCAGGTGTACTTTTCCGAGACGGCCGTTCTGGATGAGTTCCGCGACTTCCGGAAAGTGGGTCGCCGAGCGCTGCTGGGTGCCTGCCATCACGAGTTGCTTCGACTGCCGTGCGGCGTTGACGATGGCACGGCCTTCGTGAATGCTATAGGAGACTGGCTTTTCCACGTAGACGTGCTTGCCCGCCTGGATCGCGGCGATAGCAGCGATGGCGTGCCAGTGGTCGGGAGTCGAGACCATCACGGCGTCGAGGTCTTTCTGTTCGAGGAGTTTCCGGTAATCGGCGAAGGCCTTTGCCTGGGCTCCGGCCCAGTCGCGGCCTGCCTCGGCGTTAGTGCGGTAGACATCGCACATGGCGACGAAGTCGACATTTGGGGCTTCGCGCATGAAGCGTGCGACGTAGCGGCCGCGACCTCCGCACCCGATGAGCCCGACGCGAACGCGATCGTTCGCACCCAAGATGCGTTGCGCCGACGCCGCGGTCAACAGTCCAAAAGTTCGCCTTGTCATGATGAAGCTAATATAGCTGAGATCGGCGGCGTTCCGCGCGGCGCACCTGCGTTTCGTCCATCCCGAAATAGTGGGCGACCTCATGCCATACTGTTTCTTCGACCAGTTTTTCCAGGTGTTGCGGGCTGCGCGCCAAGCCTTCGTGCGGCCTCTGAAAGATGGTGATTCGATCAGGCATGGTGAATTGGTCGCTGACGCTGCGGTACGGCATGGGGCGGCCTTCGTATAGTCCGAGCAGATCCGGCGACGGACCCTGCGGCTCCACCACGAAGAGGACATTGTGGATGCGCCGGCGAAAGCGGGCCGGAATCGCCTTGACGGCTTTTTCGACAATCAGATCGAATTCGCGAGGAGTCATGATAATGAAGACGTTCGCTCTATTGATGATGTTCGCACAAGCAGCGGCGAGTGCGGTTACCGTGGTTCGTTGCGGCAAGCTGCTGGACGTTGCCGCGGGAAGCTATCGGACCAATGTGGATGTCACGGTGAAGGATGGCAAGTTCACTTCGGTTGCGGTGGCAGGCGCTGGCAAGCCGGACGTCGATCTTTCGGCACAGACCTGCCTGCCGGGTTTGATCGATGTCCACGATCATCTCACTGCCGATCCGGAGCATTCCGGCTACAAGGGTCTGGGAATTTCCGTACCGCGTATGGCCTTGACCGGGGCGAAGAACGCGAAGCTGACGCTGGAGGCCGGCTTCACCACGGTGCGGGATTTGGGCGCCGAAGGGTATGCCGATGTGGCGCTGCGCGATGCGATCGAGGCGGGGGATGTGGTGGGCCCCCGGTTGGTTGTTTCGGGCCCGGCGCTGGGAATCACCGGCGGCCACTGCGATGAGACGTTGCTGGCTCCGGAGTTCAAGTTCAGGGCGACCGGCGTTGCCGATGGGCCTTGGGCGGCGCGGACCAAGGTGCGGGAGGTGGTGAAGTACGGGGCCGATGTGATCAAGGTGTGCGCTTCGGGCGGTGTGATGTCAAAGGGTGACCAGCCGGGGACGCCACAGTACACGGTGGAAGAGTTGAAGGCGATTGTGGAGGAGGCGCACAAGCTGGGCCGCAAGGTGGCGGCGCATGCGCACGGGGCGCAGTCGATCAAGGACTCGATCCACAGCGGCATCGATTCCATTGAGCATGCCAGTTTCATCGATGCTGAGGGGATCGCGCTGGCGAAGCAGCATGGCACGACGCTGGTGTTCGACATTTACAACGACGACTACATTCTGGCCGAGGGCTTGAAGGCAGGGATGCTGCCGGAATCGATTGAGAAGGAGAAGAAGCTGGGGAAGATTCAGCGGGAGAATTTCCGGAAGGCCTACCTGGGGGGAACGCGGCTGGCCTTCGGTACGGACGGCGGGGTGTATCCGCACGGCGGCAATGCGAAGCAGTTTGCGGTGATGGTGGAGTTTGGGATGAAACCGATCGAGGCGATCCGAGCGGCGACGGTTACGGCGGCCGGGTTGGTTGGCGTTAGCGATGTGAACGGCGTGGTGGCGCAGGGCAAATTGGCGGATCTGATCGCGGTGGAGGGCGATCCGCTGAAGGACGTGCGGGTGCTGGAGAAGGTGACGTTTGTGATGAAGGGCGGGGTGGTGTTTAAGCGTTGAGAGGCTTGGGTTCGGCGGGGACCTGAGAGTGTGTAAGTGGTTTGTTTTGTTCAAAAGCATGGTTGATTGTGGTGAAAAATTTTTTTGCGTATTTTTCTCTTTTTCCACAGGGTAAGGAGTTGATTGTGTGAGGGTTGTTGGCGCTTGGGATCCCCCACGGAACTTGAGCTTCTGGAGAGACAGCTTTGAATGGCCGCTGATGGGTACGGATGGGCGCGGATTAAGACGGTTTTCGGATTTCAAGGATCTGGTGGCGGGGATTGGCGACGCTTCGGAGGCCTGTTCCGCCTTTTCCTTCTTACCATGGGTTGGCAAGGGTTTTGCGTGGTGAGTTCCGAAAGAGCTTGTGTTTTGTTTGGTTTCGCTATTTGGTTGGCTTGTGATCGGGTGTACCGGATAGCTGGTTTCGGATGGGCCGTCGGCCCGCAAAATGAGATGAAAAACTGCTGGGGAAGGCATCCCCCGCGCAGGAGTTCACCGATGTGGCAACTTGTAAGGAATTCTTACAAGTTCTCGACGACGGTTCGCGCAAAGTCCGGCGCAGCTCCAAGCAGTACAACCTCGAAGTGATTCTCGCCGCCTGGCAACGACCACGCTGAAGGGCTTCGTGCTGGATGGATTCCTGTAGCCGTACGAGCTGCCTTTGTTGGCTAACGCCAGCAGGCAGCGCCGAGAGGATTGCTGGTGCCAAACGCTGATCACGAAGCGGGCGACAATTGAACGCAATGACTTTGCGGAGTTCGAAAAGCGACTTCGATTCAATTCAAAATATCCCCGACGTCGCGCATGCCGTGCAGGATGCGGATGATCTGAACGGGTCTTGTTTCCGGATCGTATGCAATGAGATAGGAGTAGACAGGCCAAAACTTCAATGGCCGATCCGTGAGGTCTTCGCGCAGATGACCCACCTCAGGCTGAGACCCGAGAAGAATTAGGCCGCTGCGAAGATCCATCAGGACTCTGCTGGCAATGGTGGGGCCGGCCTTCTCGATCAAGTAAGCTTTGATCAGATCGAGATCGCGTTCAGCTGGCCGTGTGAGAACAAACCGTTTCATTTACGAGTTGCACGCTTCATCACTTCCAGCTCGGCATCAATGCGGTTGAAGACTTCGTCTCCGTCAACCAAATCGCCGCTCTTGGCGGATTGCCAGCCTTCTTCAAGCTGCTTGCGAATCTCGGCTTTGCGAAGTGTGAACACCTCGTCTCGTTGCTCAAGGAGGCGGAGGGCCTCGCGAACAACTTCACTGGCGGAGTTGTAGCGACCGGATTTCACGCGGGTTTGGACGAGTTGCTCAAGTTCCGGGGTCAGATGAACATTCATGATCGAACCTCCACTGTTTCTGCTCTGAGAATAGCCCATATGGCCAAGAGTGTCAAAGTTGGCCATACCGCCCAATTGCTGATGAGGATCTTGGAAAGACAGTGTGAGACGGCTTAAAGGAGAAGCCGTAAAACGGTTTGGTGTGCCTTTCGGGCTGCTGTTTGCCCGAAAACCTGGAGCATCGCTTGCTATGGCTATTTTTCGTAGACCAGCTGAATATCCAACTAAGCCTGTCAATCCACTCATGGGCATGGTGTTCTCGTCGTGCGAGACCAGAATCCTGCCATGTTCAGCCGCCATGCGCAGCACATCGAAGTCAGCAATCCCGTCTCAACCCGCTTGCTTCGCACCCAGGAAATCAATTGCTGGTTCGCCGCGAACGGCCCCAATCCGAATTGCTTTCCGCAAATCGTTGCCGGCCTGAAATCGGGGTCTTACAAATCGGCTTGTCTGGCACCGAGCTGTTCGCGAACAGCCTGAATCCGACGCTGCATTGCCTCCGGCAGAGGCTCCGCAGCGATCCGTATGGCAGCGAACTTTAGTTCCTGGCGAATCCGATACGCGTCGATTGCCGGTTGGTTGTGCAGATAATACGCAATAACGCCGTAGACTTGAGCAAGAGTAAGTGTATCGAATTCCGCTCGAATCGTCTCAGCGGACATTCCATCGTTAAAACATTCCACGATGGAATCCAAAGACACGCGAGTATCCGCACGGCACGGGGTTGTGAATCCCGCCGCCAACATCAGGAGTAGCGCCCAAGGGCGATAGCTTTGCACGGTTGTCTTCTGGTGGATGGAACTGGGCCAAACGCTCATACCCGTACGTGCGAGCCAGGAGGCTGGATGAGGACATTAATGTTCGTTAATGAACTGCCAAGAGGTTCCCCAGCCTGAGTGATTCTAGAAAAAGTAGTTGAGTGCAGGGATGGCCACTTATTTGATTGAGTTGACGGCCGTTGGCGCTAGAGCGATGTTCACCCAGTGGTAAATGAGAAACCTGGGAAGTACGGCTTGGGGCAAACCGGGACGGACATCCAAATTCCGGCAAAATGCGCCCGCCTATGCTGAAGCTACCGCCTTCGCTAAAGCTACGGAGAACAAGTCGGCGGTCAAGACGGCGGACAAGCCGGAAATTGGTGTCTGTTGGGATGGGCCGTGGGCCCGCGAAGTGCGATGAAAAACTGCGGGGGAAGGCATCCCCCGCGCAGGATTCCATCCTGCCTCAGTTAGTCTATCTGGCAATGCTGGACGGGGTTTTTCAACCCAGTCCCTGGTTTGCAGAGTCTCGGCTGAGTCATGATATCTCGTCAAATGCTTTTTCTAGGTTATCAAGGCCGATTGGCAAGGATTGCTAACAGTGATAGGATTGGCTTGTATTCTGACCTTTGGGGAGGAGCTGCCACCATGCCAACTCGCAATGTGAATCTAACCGATGAGCTCGACCGCTTCGTGCTGTCTAAGGTCGAGAGTGGACGCTACGAAAACGCCAGCGAGGTTGTCCGCGCGGCGCTGCGGTGTCTTGATCGTGAGGAGCGCACGTACGAGGCGAAACTTGCCGCGCTGCGGACCGCGATCGATGACGGCGACACCAGCGGCATTGCCGAGGGCGACGTGGTTCAACGCGTCCGGGAAAGGCTTTCGCTCCCGCTGACGCCGCGGTGATCCGGTAATGAAAATCCGGTTTACGATCCGTGCCGAAGAGGACTTGTACAGCATTGGCGTTTATACGATCCACAAATGGGGTATCGCTCAGGCGGACCGGTATCTCGGCCAGCTGGAAGCGTATTTCAATGTGCTCGCGAACAATCCAGGTTTAGGCCGCACCTGTGACGATATTCGTCCAGGGTTGCGCAGGATGGAGCAGGGCAGCCACGTTGTTTTCTATCGCGAGGAAGCTGGCGGCATCCTGATTAGCCGTATCTTGCATCAGCGCGCGTTGCCGGAGAATACTTCGATGGATTATGACGAAGACGAGCCTGGCTTGATGTAAGGATTGCGCCTTGTGCGTGCGGCCCTCGCCGGAAATCGTTTTCCAAGCTTAACCGGATCTTACGTGCATCGGTGGCCAGTGACTTTCGGCGGAACTGTTGCGTGAACGCGGCTGACGAGTTCAATGGCGTCTTCCCTTGCTCAATCTTCTTTGGTGGTTGGCGCTTCTTCGTGTAGGCTGTGTCTGAATTTAGACGTTTTAGTTTGACAACAATGCTAGTCTGGACGAAGGATGACGCTTTTCCTGCCAACCCGGAATGTAAACCTTACTGAACATTTTGACCGCTTCATTGATAGCGGAATCACTTCCGGCCGATACAGCAACGCCAGCGAAGTTGTGCGCGAAGACCTCCGGCTGCTGGAACAACGCGAAGCGGAAGACAAGGCCAAGGTCAATTGGCTCCGCGGCGCGGTAAGAGAAGGCACTGACTCCATCAACCGCGGCGAGGGCATCGAGTTTGCGACAATGGACGATCTCGCAGCGTATGTGCATCAGATCGGCGAGGATGGCGGGGCTTCAGTTCATTCGAGACTCGCGCGGCCGCCTCACCGATAACGGCGAGTTTCTGCGCAACGGCGCTACGGAGCAGTTCCGATTATTGAAATGCTTGAAAATCGTTTCCTGCGATGAACGCGGCAATGTAGTCCGCCGCTACGACGATGTCTGTGAGATAGAGGCTCTCATGCCGCATACATCAGCCGCGCCTCCGCGAGCACGGAAGTCCGGATGAGCGGTTTCAGTCCGTTCTTGGATACGAGATCCACTTTTCGCCCGAGGAGACGGGAGAGATCGAGCATCAATCCGGCGTAGTCCACCAGATCGATAGCTGAATCCGGCAGAAACTCGACCAATATGTCGATGTCGCTATCCGGGCGCATTTCTCCGCGTGCCGCTGACCCGAATAAAGAGAGCTCTCGAACGCGATAGCGCCCACAGAGATCTGACAGGGATCTCTCATCGACCTGTACATCACCGAGTTGGAGCGTGCGTTGCATGGTTCCGTCCTCCATTATGTACGACTCGTGGAGCGGTTGCAGGACAGAGTCAGGGCGAAGACTCCGACCGGAAATGCGGTGAGCTCTTCTTCGTTCCAGATTCGGGCGAAGGTGGTTGGTATTTTTTTTAGAGGCGGGAGATCCGTTCGCGGCTGACGGCGAAGAGGGATTGCCCGGCTTCGATCCCGGCGACGATGGCTTTTTGGGTGGCGAGGGCCGGGACGGAAATCGTGGCGGCATTTAGCTACAACGCCCACCAACATGAGTTGAGCTCATTACCGCGTTGGGAGGTGCAAGCGATTTGGTCACCGTGTCCGGCTATGGAACGCATCCATCGAAAAGAAGAATCGCTGATTCTTAAAACATTTGATAGTATTCTTGTTAGGATTGAATTGAAAACTGCGCAAGCAGCGGACGGTCAAGAAGTGCTGGAGTTTTGCCTTTTGTTCGCCTACAATGGTTATGGACTATCTACCTGGTGACAATGAACCGAAGCAGCGAGTCAGGTGTCCCGTGCACGGCTTCATCAAATATTCGGCGAATGAAAGGAAGGTCATTGACCATCCTGCTTTCCAGCGCCTGCGGTATGTTCGACAGTTGGCGATGGAATATTTGGTTTATCCAGGTGCTGTCCACACGAGGTTTGAGCACAGCCTAGGCGTGATGGAACTGGCGAGCCAGGTATTCGATCACCTCGTGCAATTTCACAGGGAGGAAATCGAGAAGGATCTGAAGCAGGTGCCAGAGCTCTCGGATTGTACGATCGCCAAGGCAAGACAGGTTGTCCGGCTTGTTGGCCTCTTGCACGATGTGGGACACCCGGCTTTCGCGCATGCAGGAGAGAAAGGCATTCCGGGCAAAGACCACGAGAAGGTGTCCATCCATGTTATCGAGAATGTCATGGGGGACCTTCTTGATAGTACGTTTTTTCCAGGAACATCGAAGGTGCTTGTCCGGCTGATGCAGAAATCCCCTGGGCTTGCTTTTCTGAGTCAACTTGTTTCCGGAGAGATCGACGCAGACCGGGCGGATTACCTTCTCAGAGATTCACTACACTGTGGGGTAAATTATGGCGTCTACGATTCGGACAAACTCGTTGAGTCGTTGACTCTTGTGGAAGATCGCGAGACCGGACGGCTTCAGTTGGCGTTTGACCGTGGAGGTGAGCATACATTCGAGGCGGTTATCCTTGCACGCTACCAAATGAACACTCAAGTCTACTTCCACAAGATTCGAAGGATCTACGACCATTACCTAGAGCAGTACAGCATCCTTTGGGGTCCGGAGAATTAGAGCAATTTTGACGATGTTCTTCGCTTTGACGACACATCCGTGACGATGGAAATCCGGAAGGATGCGAACGAGAACAGTCCGCGACGAGAGTGGGCTCAACGCATTGTTGAGAGGCGGCACCATCGTGTGGTGTTTGAGACGGGCGATAATGCCGACCATGCGCGGCTGCAAGCAGCAAGGCACATCATGCGGCAGCTTCCCAAAGAATTCCCCGATGTGAGTTTCCACCTTGACGATTCGCCGGTGTCGATTTACAAGCTATCCATACCGGGCGAGCAAGACGAGCCTCAAGTGCAAAATCTGTATATCAAAGAACGCAACGGAAAACTTACGCTCCTCTCGCATGAGAGCGCAATCATCAGCAAGATTCCAAAGAAGGTGCGAACCGTACGCATCTTCGCCGATGGACATGAGGGGATTTTGAATCAAGTTCGTGAACATGCAAGGACCATAGAGAGGACGATGTAACGATGAGCGGCGAAATCATTTTTTCGAACGATTTGTGCGCGGCCTTCTTGACAGCCATTGTGAAGGCGTTCGAGCAACATCACCCTGACAATTTTCTGGGCAGAACGGCGATGCAGAAGCTGACTTATTTTGTGAAGGTTTTGGGGGCTCCCGTTCCGTGCTCGTTTGGCATTTACACGTATGGGCCGTATTCAGACACGATTACCTTCACGGTTGAGTCGTTGCTCGCCGATGACGTGATCGAGAACAAGAGCCAGAATCCGAAATACTCAAACTATAGGCTAGGGCCGAATTCGGAGGAGTTGCTTTCCGTGTTTGCCGATGAGTTAAATCCTCATGAGGAGGAGATTCATCGGGCGGTTAGAGCGCTAGGGGCGTTTTCGCCAGGTGATCTTGAGCTGATCGCCACTCTTCATTTCATTGCTGAACGGCAGGTGGAGAACAAGGCGCATGGTTCTAAGGCTTCCGTGATGCAGGAATTCAAGTCGATCAAGCGCGATAAGTTTGCAGATGCGGAGATCAGCAATTGGTATGACGCACTTGCGCAGGCGGGCCTTATCAAGGGTGTGCCTGCACAGCCGGGTTCGACGAGGAGTTCTGTCAATTAACCCGGCGCGGGATCAAGTTTGTGGCGTTTCTGTTGGTGGGGCTCACGCCATCTCGTGGTGGTGGATGAGGCTTTGGTGCAGTTCCTGTATGGCGGGGAATTGTTCGTGGGCCTGAAAGGACGATATGCCTTGGGCGAGGCAGAATTCCACATCGCGTTCGGAGAAATAGTGATGGTGAAGGAGGTTTACCTCGACTTCCTCATCCGGGTCTGAGTATCCGCGTTCATCGATGTCCGCGCTCTTGATCAGAAACTGGCTGTACGCTTCCCAAACGATTGGCCGCATGTGTTGTTGGATGTTGGCGACTTCATGCAGCATGTTTGCCATTTCGGAATCAAGGCTGACGTGGTCGTTGAAAAAGACAGAGCCGGTGGGATGAGCGATCTTGTTGCGGCGTTTGACGAATTTCGTGAATTGACCGATGTGCGTGTCGGTGCATCCAACCAGTTTCAGAAAGCGGAAGATCTGGCCTTCTTTGATCTCCTCGTGAAACTTGAATGGCGAGTCGGCGGAAAGGAGCTTTTTCTCGGCCTCATTGTTGAAGCCGAGGAGCGCATTCTTGAAATCCTGTTCACGGATCTGCCGGATTTGCCAGATTGTGAAGCTGGCAAAGCTCATGTACAGCAAATGATAAGCGAGGCTGGCGAATTCGTATTTGCCGCTCTCGTAGTTGCATTGGAAGGAATCCCAGAGATAAGCGATGTATTCCTGGTCCGACCTGGTCCGATAGGACATCGGCAGGAAGCGGGCGAGTTCAAGGGCTTCTTCCATTGCTCAATCCTCTTTGGCGACCGGTTCTTCTTCACCCCATATGCGGGCGAGGGTGGCTTGGATTTTCTTTTCGAAGAGGGCGATCAGCTCGCGGTTGGCGGCGACGAGGGATTGCTCGGCTTCGATTTCGGCGACGATGGCTTGTTGGGTGGCGAGGGGTGGGAGGGGGATTGAGTACTCTTTAAGAACTTGCGCGCTGAGATTGCTTTGATTGCCCCCTCTAGCATCGCTTATTTGCCTAAGATCCTCGTAGCGAGATTGAAGCACTCTAAACAGATAACCAGAATCAAGAGAGTCATGCTTGATCTGGAAGGCGGCACATGCTTGATTTATTGCCGCATCTATACCTAAGATGGCTACTCTGCCTCGTGTGACGCCCTGCCCATACATTGCCATTAAAACAGTACCTTTCGGAACAACCCAGGTTGACGACTTCTCGAGTCCTTCCACAGTGATGTACTCGTTTGCTCGCACGATGATTTCGTAATTGATTAACGTTGTCGTGACCCAAGGAATGTCGCCGTTCCAGTAGGAGTTGTTCGACCGATCAGGTGTCGCTCCTGATTTGATCAAACAAAGTTCCTGCAATTGCACCATCGGCCAGTCGGGGTGGATGGGGATGTGGGGACGGTAGTTGTCGAGCACGGCACGGGCACCGTCGATGACTTTCTGGTAGCCCGCGATCTCCGCGACGATTGCCTTTTGCACGTCAGGCGGCGGCAGGGGGATTTTGAGCGCTGCGAGATCCTTTGCTGTGATGTTCGGGAAAGTTGATCCTACACCTAAATCGTAAATCCGATCCCGAAGTGAGTTGATAAGAATGTTCACCCACTCTTGTGAAGTGGTCGAACGAATGGCGGCAACACCGCGACCGATACACCCCGAATAGCCTGCGATGTTCATTCTGCCTGTCGTCGAACCTCTCACGCACAGGATGAGATCACCCTCCTTGCACATTTTCGTCGGTGAAGTTGTATATTGATTGACAATTGTTTTCGACAAAGGTTCGGGCCCGAATTCAACGGGACCGTTGATCAAAGGCACTCCGTCTCCCTTTGTGTTGTACGTTTCTCCGGGCGGGCTTTGTCCCATAATGATCTCGCAAATGTCTCCGAGGCTAACAATTGGAAATGCATCATTCCTAGCGGTGCCAACTCGGTATCGTTCCCCACTGAAGTTGTAGTCGCCATTCTCGGCGATCTTTGTTTTGCGAACGATCAGCCCGCAAGTCGGCTGCAGGTCTATGGTAGATTGTAGGGTTCGCAAGGTCTGAAGGTACTCGTTGAGCTCGACCTTAACCTGTGGGAGGTCGTTCTTGTCGAAGGCGCGGCGCTGGGCGCCGAGACCGAAGCCGTCGTTCTCCACTTTGAAGAAAGCTATCGTATCGCTTTGCCGGGCGAGGGGTTTGTCGAGGAAGAGGATCGAAGTCTTGACTCCGGAATAAGGGTTGAAACAGCCCGCAGGTAGAGATACTACTGCGACGAGTGAGTTTTCGACGAGCGACTTGCGGAGGTCTTTGTATGCGCCCTGGCTCTGAAAGATAATCCCCTCGGGGACAATGATCGCCGCACGGCCGCCGGGCGTCAGGTGCTCGGCCATGTAGTCGACAAACAGCACTTCGCTGCGCTTGGCCTGGATGGTGAAGCGCTTGTGAGGCTTGATACCTCCTTTCGGCGACATGAAGGGCGGATTTGCGAGTATCACATCGGCGAATTCTGTCCAGCGGTCCTCTGAGGTCAGGGTGTCGTATTCGTAGATGTGCGGATCGGTGAACCCATGGAGGTACATGTTCACCAGCGAGAGGCGAACCATGTCGGGCGAGATATCGTAGCCCTTGAAGTTCTGCGCAAGCGCGCCGCGTTCGTCGGGCGTCAGGGTGCTTTGGCCATCCAGATCCAGGTTGGCCTTCAGGATGTGCTTGTAGGAGGAGATAAGGAAGCCGGCGGTGCCGCAGGCGGGGTCGAGCACCTTTTCGGTTTTCTTGGGATCGATGACATCGACCATGAAGTCGATGATGTGGCGCGGAGTGCGGAACTGACCGGCATCGCCCTGGGAGCCGAGCACGGATAGCAGATACTCAAAGGCATCGCCCAGGCGTTCGCTGTGGTCGTAGCTGAACTCGTTGATGATTTTGAGGAAGGCCTTGAGGGTTTCGGGGTCGCGGTAGGGGAGGTAGGCGTTCTTGAAGATGTCTCGGAAGAGCGGCGGCATGCCTGGGTTCTCCGGCATGCGGGAGATGCCTTCCGAGTAGAGACCGAGCATCTCATGGCCGCCGAGACGCGGGTCCATGAGCCTGGCCCAACCGAAGCGGCCGAAATCGCCGGTGAAGAATTTGCGTTTGCCGCCGAGTTCCTCGGATTCGGCGTCCATGTCGTCCATGAACTTGTAGATGAGGGCGATGGTGATCTGCTCCACCTGGGATTTGGGATCGGGGACCTTGCCGACGAGGATGTCGCGGGCGGTGTCAATGCGGCGTTTGGTATCGGTATCGAGCAATGTTTTTCCTTCAGGCGGCGAACTGGTTCAGTGAGACGTAATCCTTGATGTAGTCAGGGATGAGTTCACGGTATTTCTCAGGGACGGCCCTATAGTCCTGGGTGCGGAAGACGGGATTGGTGGCCAGATCTGTGAAATGGCGGCTGTCAATGATGTCGCGGACTCGGTTGCTGGTGATGTAGGCCTTGAAGTAGTGCTTCATGGCGGGGATGGCGACGGCTTCCTCCGGCTTGTAGTCGGCGACGAATTTGGAGAACTCCTCTTCCAGCAGCTCATCCTTGGATTTGAAGCGCGGAATGAGGCCGAAGATCTTCTCCAGGATCTCGCGCAGCGAGAGTCGGCGGTCGACAGCGGCGGCTTTGCGGAGCTTTTCGAGGGTGTAGTATTCCTCGGGCTTATCGAACATTTCGCGGCTGACGTAATCGATCACGCGGTCCCATTCACCGGCCTCGACGGCGGTGGCGATGGTGGCGTTTTCGCGGACGGTTTCGCCGAAGCGCTCGAAGAACATGCGGTCAATCTTCATGCCCTCCAGCCCGATGACTTCTTCCCTGATGGTGGAGATGATGTCTTCGCCGGCGTGTTCGTAGATACTCGGGGTGGGGCGAGGTCCTGTGCCGACGTCATCGCCACCGGTCCCGGTGGGCCGGGGCAGCTTGAGGACCTGATCGTAGTCAAATTCGTTTTCGAAGTACTCGCAGTTGGCGAAGAAATCGAAGAGTTTGAAGGCCGATTTTTGGGGTTGCTGCACGGCGGCCTTGACGTCTTCGTCAAAGAGCAGTTCCAGGAAGTTGTGGGTGCGGGTGCCGCGGCCTTTGATCTGGATGAAATCGGTGGGGGAGAAGATGGGGCGGAAGAGGCCGATGTTGAGGATGTCAGTGCAGTCGTAGCCGGTGGTCATCATGCCGACTGTGATGCAGATGCGGGCCTTACTGGTTTTGTAGGCCGGGATGAAGTTGCCGGAGCCCAATAGATTGTTGTTGCTGAAGTTGATGCTGAATTGCTGGGCATCCGTGACGTGGGAGGTGACCTGCACGGCGAAATCCGATTGATACTTGCCGGGGAACATGCGGTCCGCCATGCTGTTCAGGATTTGGGCGAGCGTGGCGGCGTGCTTTTGACTGACGGCAAAGATGATCGTCTTGCCAACTTCCTTGCTGACTGGGTCGCGCAGGGCGTTTTCGAGCAGGGTCTTGCAGAAGAGTTCGTTGGTACCGCCGGAGAAGAAGGTCTTCTCGAACTCGCGCTGCTTGAAGGTTTGCGTCTGGTCATCGCCATCGTCGTCAGTAAAGGTGACGACGAAACCGTTTTCGGATAGGAGTTTGGTGGTGACGCCGGTGCGGGCATCTAAGACGGTAGGACTGATAAGGTAGCCTTCTTTGACGCCATCAAGCAGGGAGTAACGGAAGGTGGGCTGACTGTTTTCGCAGCCGAAGGTGCGGTAGGTATCGAGGAGAAGGCGGCGTTCTGCTTCGCGCGGGTCTTTGGGGCCGCACTTGGAACCGCTGAAATTGCGCAGGTAGTCACGGGGGGTTGCGGTGAGGCCGAGTTTGTAGCCGATGAAGTAGTTGAAGACGGAGCGGGCGTTGCCGCCAATGGAGCGGTGGGCTTCGTCGGAGATGACGAGGTCGAAGTCGGTTGGGGAGAACTGTTTCAGATACTTGTTGTTGAAGAGCAGGGACTGGACGGTGGTGACGACGATTTCGGCGTGACGCCAATCGTCGCGGTTCTCTTTGTAGATGACTGTTTTGAGGTCCGCCGACAGCAGAGCCGCAAATTGTTTCTTGGCCTGGACTTCGAGCTCCAGGCGGTCGACCAGGAAGAGGACGCGGCGGGCGTTGCCGGAGCGGAGGAAGAGCTTGATGACTCCGGCGGCGACGAGGGTTTTTCCGGTGCCGGTGGCCATTTCGAAGAGGAAGCGGTCTTTGCCGTCGCGAACGGCGTTTTGCAGGCTTTTGATTGCCTTTAGCTGGTAAGGGCGGAGGAAGCGAAGTTTGTTGGCCTGGATGTAGGCGGGCCGCTCGGCCTGGTTGCGCCAGCCGGCCTCGTTGCGATAGTTGGGGCGCTGGGTGGTGACGATGTAATCGTCATCTACTTTCTCTGCGATGAGGCGGTTGGGGTCCGGCTTGCTCTTGAGATGCTCCGCGGCGGAGGTGGGCGAGGGGAATGAGGCAATGATGTAGGGGTTGCCGCGTTCGAGGTCCCAGAAGTAGTGGAGATTGCCGTTGGAGAGGATGACGAAGCGGCAGTTCTGAGATTTGGCGTATTTGCGGGCCTGTTCTTTGCCGGCGAGGGGTTCTTTGTCTTCGGATTTGGCTTCGAGAACGATGAAGGGGAAGCCCTTGGCATCAAGGAGGAGGAAGTCAATGAAACCGGTGCTTACTTTTTCGAAATTGGCGCCGAAGGCGTCGATGTCTGAGGACTTGATTTTTACGCTGGGTTCGAGACAGATGTTGGCGGGGGCGCCGTTTTCAGGGAAGAAGCGCCAGCCGGAAGCTTCGAGCAGCTTATTGATCTTGATGCGGGCCGTGGCTTCTTTTGCTGGCATGCGGGTTGCTGTTTTCGAAGCGATTGTACCGATTACGCTAGATGGTACGGGGCAATTGGCGTATGGGACGCGTGCATGCCCTCACCACATTACACCATAGTGGGGATCAGCATGAGGTCCGCCAGCGTTTGGGGCCGAGCTGTCTTTCCACAGCAAAGTGGTAACCGGCATACTGTTGCGGGTTTTGGGGGCGTGTGGGGGTCTGGCCATCAGCGGGAGCACGGGGCTCACCTGCCGGCTACGGTGGAATGGCGCGTCACGTGCTGCTCGAATTTGGATATTCCTCGTCGATAAGGGTGGGGTGGTAGTGGCATTCCAGCACAGTCGCGGCGTGTTTGTGTTCAGTTCGATACTGCTTGCCCTGGCTCTTACTTGCCAGGCCCAGCAGTACGGCTTCCGGTATTATGGCGCGGCAGAGGGGCTGCAGAATCAAGTGATCCTGGCGCTGGCGCAGGATGAGCGGGGATTCATCTGGGCGGGATCGGAGGCGGGCCTCTACCGGTACGATGGTACGCGCTTTCGCCTCATGGGACCGGCGGAGGGACTACCGTGTACCACCGAGGTGCATTCACTGCATGTGGCCGCGGATGGCGCTGTTTGGGTAAGCACTTGTTCCAAAGTTTTCCGGTTTGATGGCCGGAGATTCAGCGCCCTGGAAGGCTTCACCGGCATACTTGCGGGTGCACAATCGATTGCCAACGCTCCTACGGGAGGCGTCTATATTGCGTCTTTAGCCGGACTATATGAGGCGGTGCCGCAGTCCGGCGGTACCTTCGTATCGAAGCCCCTACCGGTGTCACTTGATTCGACGGCGCTGCCTGCGCGTGGTATCGCCACTGAAGGCTCGCGCATCTGGTTCGGGTGTGGAAAACAACTTTGCGCGATTGACGGTGGACGAATCACCAGATTCGGGCTGGCCGACGGCCTTCCAGATGGGGCCTGGGACGCCATCCGCTTCGATTCAAGAGGATCACTATGGGTACGGAGCCCGGGCAAACTCTATCAAAGGACGCCGGACGAGGCGCGGTTCAGGGAGGAAGCGCGAGCGATTGGCACTAGCGGATTTTGGGGCGCGCTGGCAGGCACACGCGACGGCGCACTCCTCATTCCCACGGACAAAGGGCTGGCGATTCATCGCGAAGGCCGTTCGATCATTATCGACGACAAACACGGATTACGAACGCCGATCGTAGCCGCAGCCCTCGAAGATAAGGAGGGATCGGTGTGGATCGGGCTGGTGGGTGGCGGACTGGCACGCTGGCTGGGCAACGGCAGTTGGGAGGCGTGGACTAAAACGCAGGGAATACCCTCTGACATCGTGTGGAGCATTCGCCGCAGCCGGAAGGGCGATCTTTGGGTGGGCACAGCGCAGGGACTGATGCGGATGAAGCACCAGAGCCTGCAACGGGTGTGGCGCAAGGAAGATGGTTTAGGCGGTGAGAATGTTCGCTGGCTCGGGGAGACTTCCGACGGAGCAATCTGGGCGGTATTGAAGCCAGGTGGCGTGGCGCGGATCGATCCTGTGACAGAGCACGTTCGTGTATTCTCTCCATCGCATGGACTGCCTTGCGAGACGACGCATCGCGGCTTTCTTGACCATTTGGGAAGGCTTTGGATTACGACGATTTGCGGGGTGCTGCGGAATGACCAGCCACTGGCTGGAGGGAGTTTCCAGCGGATTGAGCAGCCGCAAGAGATGAACCACGGGGCGTGGGGGATTGCCGAAGATCGCAAGGGGGCGATGTGGATCACCAATCCCGACGGATTGTGGAGGTTGAGCGAGGGCCAATGGCGCAACTACCGCAAAGCCGACGGCCTTTCAGGAGATCCGTACATCCCGGCGATCTCGCCGGACGGAGGTCTTTACTTGCAGCATCGGTTCGATGCTGGAATCGAAAAAGTGGAGTTTTCCGGTGAAAGACTCGTGCGCTCCTCTCCGGTATATGCCGCGACTACGGGCTCGGCCGAAGTCACGGCGTTCGTGGGATTCGACACGCGCGGCCGTCTGTGGCGGGGTGGAGCGGACGGTGTGACCGTGTTAGCGGGCTCTCAAGGAGCTGGGGGAACCTGGACGCAACTAAGTATGGAGGACGGCCTGATCTGGAACGACACGGACGGGGATGCGTTTTGGGCCGATTCCGACGGAAGCGTGTGGATCGGGACGAGCGGCGGTTTGGCGCATTTCAAGCCGCCCGCCGATGGGCAGCTGGAAGCGCCGATTGCAGATCCAATCATCACGCGGGTGGAATTCGGCCCGCAGCAACGGTCTGTTCGCATCGAGTACTCCTCACTCAGCTTCAGGAGCGAACAGCTGGTTGGCTTCTCCTACCGGCTGGACGGGCAAACCTGGACTGACACTCCGGAGCGTACGCTTCACATCACCGGACTCTCACCAGGGCGGCACAACCTGGAGATCCGTTGCCGCGTGCGCAGCGGCCCGTATTCGGAAAGGATAGCGGCGGCGGACTTTTTGGTCGCACCCAGATGGTGGGAGACGTGGTGGGCGCGGCTAATCTGTGCGCTGCTGGGAGCGGCCGCGATTTGGGGGGTCGTGGTTTGGAGGAACCGGCTGCTCGCCCAAAGGAACGTGCAGCTGGAGGCGGCGGTACGCCAACGGACCGCCGAACTGGAAGCAGAACGAGCCAATGTGCTGGAACAGAAGAAGCGCGCCGACGAGGCGAGCCAGGCTAAGGGACACTTCCTTGCAAACATGAGCCATGAGATTCGGACGCCGCTAAACGGCGTGATTGGGCTCAGCCGGTTGCTCGAAACGATGCCCGTTCCCGGGGAAACACAGGACCTGATCCGAATGATCCGTACATCAGGGGATTTGTTGCTGCATGTGATTAACGACATCCTGGATTTTTCCAAAGTCGAGTCTGGAAAGCTCGAACTGGAAGTAGCCCCGTTCCACCTGCCGCAGTGCCTGGAAGAAAGCGTTGGACTGTTTCGCGCAGGCGCCCTTCAAAAAGGGTTAACCCTGACCTGCCATCTGGCGCCTGACATGCCGGCCTGGGTGGAGGGCGACCAAACGCGGTTGCGGCAGATTATCCTCAACCTTATGTCCAACGCCCTGAAATTCACGCAGGAAGGCGAAGTGTGCCTTTCGGCACGATTGGAATCGATCGAGAATGAGTGCGCGCGGCTTGTCATTGAGGTACGCGATTCCGGCATTGGAGTTCCCGCCGAAAAACTACCCAGGCTCTTTACGTCGTTCAATCAGGCGGACGCCAGCATTAGCCGCCGCTACGGCGGAACCGGTCTTGGATTGGCGATCGTCAAAGCGCTGGTGGAGCTGATGGGAGGGCAGATCGAAGTGGAGTCTGAGGCCGGAGTGGGGACTCGATTCCGTTTCACCGTGATCCTGAAACTGGCGCAGGAACCTGCCGCGTCTACTCCGAAGTTGAGCACAACTCCATCCACGATACGGAAGTTGAAGGTGTTGGTGGCTGAGGATAACGTGGTGAATCAGAAGGTGGCGCTGCTGCTCTTGAAGCAGTTGGGAATACGGGCAGATCTGGCCTCGGATGGGGCGCAGGCCATCAAGGCTGTCCGGGATTGCCGCTATGACCTGGTGTTGATGGACGTTCAAATGCCTGAGGTCGATGGTTTGACGGCGACCCGGGAAATTCGCTCCAGCCTTCCACGGGATGAGCAACCGGTGATCTACGGCCTTACGGCGCATGCTACCGTCCAGTATCGAAGTATCTGCCTGGAGGCCGGCATGGACGGGTACCTCACCAAGCCTCTCAGCGCGGAGAAGTTAGGAGACCTCGTGAGAACGCTGGCGGGAAGGATCTGCTTATAATCCGGCGGCGGATTCACGGGGAACTTCTCAGATTGAGACGTGTTTGAGCTTGGGTTAGCGGAGCAGGCTTTTTGCAGAAGTTCCAGCTGAAACCTGGTGACGCATTTCGAGCTATTGATATTCTGCCCGTCTCACATCTTGGCGTTGAAATTTTCTCGAGGATGGCTTTGGGATTTCGGTGATAACGGGTTACAGCAATTCGACTGTCTACGCTTCTGCCGTAAATAGGGCTGATGCGAACGGCGAGATTCCGTCGGAACTGATGTTGCGTAACGGGAACGTGGAGTTCGGCGTGGACGATGACCATCTGGGCGGCTCGCCTAATTCGATTTAATTCAAAATGTCCCCGACGTCGCGCATACCGTGCAGGATGCCTATGATCTGAACGGGTCTTGCTTCGGGATCGTAAGCGATGAGATAGGAGTAGACAGGCCAAAACTTCAATGGCCGATCCGTGAGGTCTGCGCGCAGATGGCCCACCTCTGGCTGCGACTCGAGAAGAACTAACCCACTGGGAAGATCCATCAGGACTCTGCCGGCAATGGTGGGGCCGGCCTTCTCGATCAAGTAGGCTTTGATCAGATCGAGATCGCGTTCAGCTGGCCGTGTGAGGACAAACCGCTTCATTTGCGAGTTGCACGCTTCATCACTTCCAGTTCGGCATCAATGCGGTTGAAGACTTCGACTCCGTCAATCAAATCGCCGCGCCTGGCGGATTGCCAGCCTTCTTCAATCTGCTTGCGGATCTCGTCTTTGCGGAGTGTGAACACCTCGTCGCGTTGCTCAAGGAGGCGGAGGGCTTCGCGAACGACTTGCGGAGTTGTAGCGACCGGATTTCACGCGGGTTTGGACGAGTTGCTCAAGTTCCGGGGTCAGATGAACATTCATGATCAAACCGCCGCGGTTTCAGTTCTGAGAATAGCCTATATGGCCAAGAGTGTTTAAGTTGGCAATACGGTCGATCCCGTTTGAGAAGGCTCTCGCAATTTGGTTGAATGCCTGGTAGTTTGCAGATTCCTGTTCAAGAGACTCGTGCTTGGCAAACCGGGGACAGCCAGCGTGATTCCGGCCAATACGCCGGTAAAACGTAGGCAGTCCCCAGGTTTGCGGAGACTCCGAACTCCTGCTGTCGGGGAAATGGAGTGAGGCGAATGCGTGGCTGAAGCCCGCCCTGCATGGCATGCCGAACTCTTGCACAATTTGGCTCATGACATTTTCCATGGCGATTCTAAAGCGCTGGGCGACCTCAGGAGTTCGGAGACTCGATGGAGCGAGGTGGCTTGGTTTTCGCAGCCATCAGAGCGCGGACTCGCCACGGTCGTCATTGCGGATGCGGATGACCTCGCCCAGGCCGGTGACGAAGATCTTGCCGTCGCCGATCTTGCCGGTGCGGGCCGCATCACAGATCGCCTTGATCACTTCTTCTTTGCGATCTTTGACGATGACCATTTCCAACTTCACTTTGGGCAGCAGGTCGACCTGATACTCGCGCCCGCGGTAGACTTCCACGTGACCTTTTTGGCGGCCGTGGCCGCGGACTTCCGTTACGGTCAGGCCATCGACGCCGATGTCTTTGAGCGCCTGGCGGACGGTCGCCAATTTGGCAGGTTGAATGATCGCCTCTAGTTTGTACATAGGTTAGTCCTCGAACACATATCCTTCTTCTCCGTGCAATGCGGAGTCCATCCCGTCTTCCTCTTCGTCGGCATCCATACGCAGGGGCATTGCCAGGTCGGTGGCTTTTAGGGCGATGAGGGTCCCGACAACAGCGAATGCGATGCCGATGCCCGCGCCGGTCAACTGATTGAGTATCTGGGCGGGATTCCCATCCACGGCTCCCAGCGGGGCCGGCTGGCCGTTTGCCAGTTTCAGCGAATCGTTGACCAGCCGCGTGGCGAAGACTCCCGTGAGCAGGCAGCCAATGAAGCCGCCGACTCCGTGGACTCCAAAGGCGTCGAGCGAATCGTCATAGTGGAGCTTGGCTTTCACGATAGCCACCATGGCATAGCAGACCACACCGGCGATCAGGCCGATGATGGCCGCCGAGACGGGCTCCACAAAGCCTGCCCCCTGGGTAACGGTGGCGAGGCCGGCGACGGCACCGGAGATGCCGCCAAGGGCGCTGGCTTTGCCGCTGCGAAATTTTTCGGCGAGCAGCCAGGATACGGCTCCCGCGGCGGCGGCGAAATGTGTGGCGACAAACGCACTTGTTGCGAGCGGCGAAGCCGCGAGCGCGCTGCCGGCGTTGAAACCGAACCAGCCGACCCACAACATGCAGGCGCCGATGAAACTCAGGACCAGACTGTGCGGCTTCATCGCCTCCGCCGGATAGCCTTTGCGGCTGCCGAGGTAGAGCGCGGTCACCAGCGCAGAGAAGCCGGAGGTGATGTGAACCACGGTGCCACCGGCGAAATCGAGGACGGGAATTTTTCCGCCGAGGAACGGATTGAGATAGCCGCCCTTGCCCCAAACCATGTGGGCCACCGGAAAGTAGACCAAGAAGAGCCAGAGGATGGAGAACAGAATCATCGGTCCGAAACGGACGCGTTCGGCGAAGGCGCCCGCAATCAATGCCGGGGTGATGATGGCGAACATCATCTGATAGACCATGAAGGTCAGGTGCGGAATAGTGGGGGCATAGTCGGCATTAGGGATGGCGCCGACACCGTGCAGGAAGAGATAGCGTAAGTCACCCAGGAAGGCGCTGCCTTCGCCGAAGACGAGGCTATAGCCACAGATACCCCAGAGCAGCGTCACTACGGCCATCATGACGAAACTCTGCATCATCGTTCCCAGGACGTTCTTACGGCGGACCAGACCGGAGTAGAACAGGGCCAGGCCGGGGCCGGTCATCATCAGCACCAGCGCGGAGCTGATCAACATCCACGCATTGTCGCCGGCCATTTGAGAGGCCTTCACGGCCGCCTTCAACGTTTCTATATCCGAATCAGCGGCGCCGGCCTGTAAGAAGGCAGGGCACAGCAAGAGCAGTAGTGCGTTCCGAGGTGACAACACGGTCTCCTATCCTGGGAACTGCGGCGTGGCAGTTCAGTTTCTGGTCACAAAGTGACAATTCATTGTGCACGAAGCGGACGGACGTGGGCAAGTGAATGCTACATGCTTTCCAGATATGCTACAAGAAGAAGCTATGGCGGAGAACGAACTTACACGCATTGCAAGTAAACTGGGGATCGGAAAGATTGAACGCCACATCTTTCTGTGCGCGGACCAGACGAATCCGAAATGTTGTCCTAAGGATGTCTCGATTGCCGCGTGGGACCACTTGAAAAAACGGCTGCCCGAATTGGGCGCCAGTTGCGTGTTCCGCACCAAGGCCAACTGCCTGCGCGTTTGCGACAAAGGGCCGATTGCCGTGGTGTATCCGGAGGGAGTCTGGTATCACAGTGTGACTCCCGAGGTGCTGGACCGTATCATTCAGGAACACCTGATCGGTGGCGTTCCGGTGCTTGAGTTTGTGTTTGCGGAGAATCCTCTTTCATGAAGGTCAGCAGCCGGCAGACTACATTCCTGATTATTCTGCTCGTCATCTCCACGGTCTATTTCGGAGGAGGCGTGTACAGCCTCTTCGACATGATGATCCATTGGGCGGACCGTACGGCGATGCCTTTTGATTTTGGTATCCGGGGCCGCGTGATCAGCAACAACATCAAGCCGGAGGCGCGCAAGGCAGGCGCGAAATGGGCTGATACGGTTCTGGAGATTGATGGCGCGCCTTTCACCGGCCGTGAAGTGATGCGCGATGCGGTGATGGCGAAGAATCCGGGCGATATCCTGAAGGTCAAACTGCAGCATCCGAGCGGCAAGATTTCGGAGGTGCTGATCAAGCTGGGGCCACGCATGATGTCGAAGCCGACGTTGTCGCTGTGGGCGACGGAGATCATCGTTCAACTGCTGATGCCTCTGTTCTGCGTGCTGCTGGGCTTCTGGGTGGTGCTTAGCCGTCCGCACGATATGAGGGCGTGGCTGTTGTTGGGCATGATGTTGGGCTTTGAGGCTCTGGTCCCCATCAACGGATGGCCTGGTGTGTGGTTCACTATCTGGATCGGTTGGACCGTTCTGTTGACCGGCTCGATTCCGGTGTGGATCATGCTGTTTGGAATCCATTTTCCGCATCGTTCTCCGTTGGACCGTGATTATCCATTTGCAAAGTGGCTGATGCTGACGCCGCTGTGTCTGCTGGTGGGCGAGGACGTCTGGTTCAACGTCGGCAAGCAATTGGATTTCGATTCGTATAACCTGGTGCGGCCTTACATTATGGAAGCTGACACGCTGCGGATGGCGTTCAGCATCGCCGCGGTAGCTGTCTTTTTTGTATCCCTGGGTGGTAAGAGTTTTCGGGAAGTGGAGGCAGATTCCAGGCGCAGGCTGCGGATTCTGTGGCTGGGTTCGGCGGTGGGGCTGGTCCCGTTTCTGATTGTTGCGGTGATCGCTTTGATGAAGGGGACCGAATGGGGCACGGGGCTGCCGCAGTCGTTAAAGATGTGCGTGATGCTCGTGTTGACGATCTTCCCGCTCAGTTTAGCCCAGGTGATTGTTGCGCAGCGCGAGATGAATGTGCGGATGGTGCTGCGCGTCGGGATGCAGTACGCGCTGGCGCAAGGCGGGCTGCGGTTTATCCGGACGGCAGTTGCGGTTTTCGCGGTGATCGCTTTTGTCGATGCGCTGGACGATACTCCGGGCGAGACCAAGCTGCAGCACTTCACGGCCGCCGCGGCCGGGGCCACGCTGTTGTTGATCAGGAAGACGCTCTCCGAGCGCGTCACGGTTTGGGTGGACAAGCGGTTTTTCCGGGAAGCCTACAGCAGCGAGAAGATCTTGAGCGAGTTGAGTGCGGAGGCGAGGAAGTTCGTCGAGGCTGGTCCGCTGCTGGAGACGGTGACGAAGCGGATCGGGCAGACGCTGCATATCGAGCGGGTTGTGGTGCTGCGGCGGCACAACGGCAGTTACGCAGGGCCTGGTGTCGAACTTCCGGAGGGATCTAAGACGATTCGACTGTTGCAGAACACTGACAAACCTCTTACGGTTTACTTCGACGATGAAAATTCCTGGGTGCATAACGTGACAGACGCCGAGCGGGAATGCCTTCGTTATCTGAATGCTCAGGTCCTGTTGCCGTTAAGCGGCCGTGAGGAGCTGATGGGTGTGATGTCGCTGGGCCCAAAGAAGTCCGATGAGCCATACTCGCGCAATGACTTGCGGCTGCTGCAATCGGTGGCTTCGCAGACTGGCTTGACGATGGAGAATACGCAGCTGTTTGCTACCCTGGCTAGCGAAGCTGTGAAGCGGGAACGCATTGCGCGGGAGTTGGAGATTGCGCGGGAAGTGCAGGAGCGGTTCTTCCCTCAGAAGTTTCCTCAGCTCAAGGGGCTGCAATGTGCGGGGAAGTGCCGGCCGGCGTTGGGAGTTGGGGGCGATTACTTTGACTTCCTGAATCTGCCAGGCGGATTGTTGGGAATCGCGATTGGCGATGTTTCGGGAAAGGGAATTTCCGCGGCGTTGCTGATGGCGAGTTTGAGGGCGTCGCTACGCGGCCAGACGATCGGCGGGACTACGGAGTTGGCGGGACTGATGTCAAACATGAACATGCTTGTGTACGAAGCCTCCACCAGCAACCGTTATGCTACGTTCTTCTATGCGCAGTTCGACCCTGCCACGAGGTTGTTGCACTATGTCAACGCCGGGCACAACTCGCCAGTGATCCTGCGTGGAGACGCGGAGCTTACGTTGGGCGAGGGCGGTCCTGTGGTTGGGTTGCTGCCTCGGGCGGGTTACTCCCAGGCTTCGATTGAACTGCTGCCTGGAGATATTTTCATCGGCTATACGGACGGCATCAGCGAAGCGATGAATGGCCGGGATGACGAGTGGGGCGAAGAGGCGATGATCAAGACTGCCAAACAGTTGCGTGATTTTGGCCCCGGCGAAATCATTGACGGGATTATCGCCGAGGCGGATCGATTTGCGGATGGCGCCGAACAGCATGACGACATGACGCTTTTGGTGGTCAAGGTTTTGGCCGAGTAGGCCGTCCATTGCGTGAGCGATTGGCCGGGGTGGCGTCGCGGGGGGGGGAAACCGGGTACAGACATCCAAATTCCGGCAAGCTACGAAGGAAATTGGTGTCTGTTGGGATGGGCCGTCGGCCCGCGAAGTGTGATGAAAAGCTGCGGGGGAAGGCATCCCCCGCGCAGATTTCCAATCAGCCCCACCTCAGTTAGTCTATCTGGCGATGCGGGACGGGGTTTTTCAACCCAGTCCATGGATTGCGGAGTCTCGTGTTGGGCAAACCAGGCAACGAAATTCCGGCAAGTGCGGCCGGAAATTCGTGACAGTCCCTGGTTTGCGGCGGTTCGTATGTGGTAGAAACTCGCGTCAACTGCTTTTTCCAGGGTTACTGCATGGTGGCCGGGATCGGGTCCTGGCCCAATACCAGTTTGGCGATTGCCCCGAGGGGCGTGCGGGTGCGGCGGCTCATGTGGCGCAGGGTCAGATAGGCCTCCTCTTCGCTGATGCCCTGGTCTTTCTGCAGTTTTTCTTTGGCACGGTGCAGGAGCTGGCGAGCGTTGAGCTGCGAACGGACATCGTCTATGGTCGCGTGCAGTTCGTCCACAAACTTGATGGATTCGGAAACACGGTTCACGTGGGCAGTAATGGCGTCGGGGGATTCCTCGTCGTCGAGTAAACCGCGGGCACGATCCGAGATCTTCTGGTCGGCCAGTTCGAGGTGAAGTGCGGAGATTTCCGAGACAAGGTTATCGTAGGAGCGGATCTTTCGGGCCAGCGCCAGCAGCGAGGCCAGCGAGTCGCAGGTTTGTGCTGTTCTCGCAAGTTGTTGTTTTGTTATGGGATCCACGCCGTTGGGGCGAATGCACAGCAGGCCTTGCAGGGCACCCTGTGCTTCAATCGGATAGACGGTGACGCGGTCTTTGTCCGGATATGGTGAAAGGATATGCCCTGCATCAAGGGAAGGCATGACGAGTTCCCGAGCCCATTCCGTCGACGGCTGATCGTTGGCAATTCCGCAGAGATGGAGCCGGTTGCCCCGTTCACGCAGTTCATACAATGCAATCGAGACGCCTCTTTCGCCAATGACAGTCGACGAAAGAAGGATTTGGATACTACGGTTTAGGTTCATAAAGAAGAGGTATTTGCTCCGATTCGACTTGAGTCTGGTAGTGCTCGTGGCAGTCCGAAAAGTGGCCGGCGCTTAGTGAGCACCGGCCGTAAGGGGACAAGTCGTTGATGCCACATGTCAAAGGTAGCGGATGGCGGTAACAAGCGGATGAATAATGGATGAAGGTGTCATGACTGTATCTGTAAGGATCTTTATACTAGTGTGAATCCCTTATAATTTACAAATGTAGTAATAATCAAAAAAACAGCAAAACAATTCGGTTACAAAATGTTTTCGCATTGAAAACAAACGACTTATACTTCATTAAAGATGTTGTAAGGTCCAGGTACATGTGTGTTAGACTGGTGTTCCGCACGGTGATTTTTCATTCGATACGGCGGATGAAGTAGTTCGACAGCACTATCGGGGGGCTCCAACTTTTACCATATGCAGGCGTGGATTTCCACAGGTTGTGGAAAAAATGTGGGAATCGTGCGGGTAAACGTGAGAGCATAAAATTGGCATGAATCCTTGGGAACAGATTAAGCAACATCTAGCAACAAAAATAAGCACCGAGGGATACCAAAACTGGTTGGCGAAGACGGAGTTTAGCCAGTCGGATGAGACGACGATCTGGGTACAGGTGCCGAATGAGGCAGCGAAAGAGTGGATTGAGGAAGAGTACGGTTCGTGGGTGGAAGCTGCACTGGTGGAATTGAAGCTGCCGTTTACCCGCGTCTGCTACGATGTCGCCCACGCGCTCGAAAACCGCAAGTCTCTGGATCTGAATCCGAAGAACAACGGCTCGGAGTTTCAGTTTGGTAATCCGGTTAACCTGCTGAATCCAAAGTTCACTTTTGACAGTTTCGTAGTCGGTTCCTGTAATCAGTTCGCGCACGCGGCGGCAAAGGCTGTGGGGGACTCTCCAGCCAAGCGCTACAATCCGCTTTTCATCTACGGCGGTGTGGGGATGGGGAAGACCCATCTGATGCACGCCATAGGACGCTCCCTGCTCGACAGTTATCACGGCATGCGGATCGTCTACACCTCCAGCGAGCGCTTCATGAATGAGATGATCACCTGCATGAAGCAGGGGCGGATGTCTCAATTCCATCAGCACTACCGCACCGCGGACGCACTGCTGGTGGACGACGTGCAGTTTCTAGCGGGCAAAGAGCGCACCCAGGAAGAGTTCTTCTATACATTCAACGATCTTTACGACAACCAGAAGCAGATTGTGATTTCCAGCGACTCGCCTCCCAAGAGCACGCCGGGCCTGGTGGAACGGTTGCGCAGCCGGTTTGAGTGGGGCCTGATGGTGGACGTACAACCACCCGACCTGGAAACCAAGATGGCCATTCTGGATAAGAAGGCCGACCAGGAAGGAATCGAGCTGCCGGAAGAGGTGCGGATCTTCATCGCGACCAAAACCAAGTCCAACGTACGCGAGCTGGAAGGGGCACTGGTGAAGCTGCTGGCCTACTCTTCGGTAACCGGGGAGCCGATCAACATCGCGATGGCTCAGCAGGTGCTCAAGCATCTGACGACCACGGGCCAGGACAAGCGGGTCAACATCGAATCGATTATCAAGGCGGTGGCAGAGCGGTTTTCGTTGCAGCCATCGCAGATCAAGCAGAAATCCAACACCAGGCAGATCGCCTATCCGCGGCAGATCGCGATGTACCTTGCCAAGGAGATTACACCAGCGTCGTTGCCAGAGATCGGCCGTGCGTTCGGTGGAAAGCACCATACGACGGTCATGCATTCGGTGCAGAAGATTGAAACGCTGCGACAGAAGGATCCGGATTTAAACAAAACCATACACAACCTCATCGATTCATTACATTGAGGTTGATGCGATTTCCACAGGGAGGCTGTTTTTGGGGCTGAGGAATCCTGTGGAGATCGCGAGCGGGCCGGAACGGTCCACACACCGTGTCAGGTTTTCCAAACTGGCAGGTGACGTGAAGCCTTCTTATTTTGTATAATTTAGGAAGAATTCAACATTTCCACAGCTCCTATGAGTTCGATAGATAAATCAGGTATATCTTTTTACAAGATCTAGAAGGAAGAGAGGACGTCATGGAGTTCAGCGTTAGCAAATCAGATTTCGTGCGGGAACTCAGCCTGTCGCAGGGCGTGGTTGAGAAGAAGACTACGATCCCCATTCTCTCCAACGTGCTCATCGAAGCCGAGGGAGACCGGATACAGCTGACCGCAACCGACCTGGAATTGGGCATCCGCTGCAGTTGCCCGGCGAAGGTCAAGAAGGCCGGTACGGGAACGATCCCGGTACGCAAGCTGCTCGACTATGTGCGGTTGTTGCCTGATGGAGAGTTAAACATCAAGTTCGCTGAAAACCAGTGGGCGTCGCTAACCTCTGGCCGTTCCAAGACGCGCATTGCTGGTATGTCACGCGAGAGTTTCCCTGAGCTGCCGGAGATGCCGGAAGCTTTGGTTGAGATCCCCGTGAAGGCGCTGGCGTCGATGATCGCGAAAACGATCTTTGCGATTTCGAGCGAAGAGTCGCGGTTTACGCTGAACGGCGCATTGATGGTGGTGAAGAACGACGCGCTGGTAATGGTTTCCACCGACAGCCACCGCTTGTCGATGGTCGAGTATCCGATGGAGTTCCCGGGCATCGGCAATTCGTACCGTGCGCTGCTTCCGAAAAAGGCCATGGGCGAGATTGTGAAGCTCGCTGCTGAATCCGGGCCTGATGCGAAGATGAAGTTCTCCGGCGATGACAATCACCTGTTCTTCGAGTTGGGCGGCCGCATGCTGCTTAGCCGCAAGCTGACCGGTAACTTCCCCGAGTATGAGCGAGTGCTTCCGAAAGAGCATCCGTACAGCATCAAGTTGAACAAGGAAGATCTCCGCGCCTCGATTGAACGCGTGAGCCAGTTTGCCGATGAGCGTTCGCGTGCGATCCGCATGCAGGCCGTAGCCGGTGAAGTCCGGATTCATTCTTCGCTTTCCGATACCGGTGAGTCTGAAGAGAGTCTGGCTGCCGGTTACGATGGGCCTACCGTGGAAATCGGATTCAACGCGCAGTACCTGTTGGAATTTCTCCGCGCCGTTGCGGAGCCTGATGTGGCATTCCACTTCAAAGATGCCGGCAGTGCCGGCGAGATGCGGCCGTCATCGGATGAACCGTCGTACAACTACCGCTACATCGTGATGCCGATGCGCATCTGATGTGCGCATGGCGGCCCAGATCGATATGGTAATTCAAGTTCTAAAAAAGTAAGGAATCCAGTTTGAGCACAAACAACGCAACATACGATTCGACAAGCATCAAAGTTTTGGAAGGCCTGGAAGCAGTTCGCTTACGGCCGGCGATGTATATCGGTTCAACCGGTGAGCAGGGTCTGCACCACCTGGTGTATGAGGTTGTTGACAATTCCGTCGACGAATCCCTGGCCGGACATTGCGATCGCATTGAAGTGACGATCCGCATTGACAACTCCATCACGGTGCTGGATAACGGCCGTGGTATTCCGGTGGATATGCACGCGGAAGAGGGAGTTGCCGCGGCACAGGTCGTCATGACGAAGCTGCACGCCGGTGGTAAGTTCGACTCGAACTCGTACAAGGTGTCGGGCGGATTGCACGGCGTCGGCGTGAGCTGCGTCAATGCGCTTTCGGAGAAGCTCGAGCTCGAAATCTGGCGCGACGGCTATACGTGGACTCAGGAGTATTCGAAGGGCATTCCGCTGTGGCCGCTGAAGCGCGAAGGCAAAGCCGGGAAGCGAACCGGCACGCAGATTACGTTCCGGGCTGATCCGACGATCATGGACGCCTCGGAGTTCAATTTCGATACGCTGGCCCAGCGCTTGCGCGAACTGGCGTTTCTCAACAAGGGCTTGACCATCACGCTGGCCGATGAGCGTGTGGATCCGGTGAAGAACCATGAGTTCCACTATTCGGGCGGCATCGCTGAATTCATCAAGCATCTGAACCGCGGTAAGTCCACGCTGCACGATAAGCCCATCTACTTCGAAGGCGACCGCGTGCTGCCGAACGGTGTGACGCTGGGGATGGAAATCGCCCTGCAGTACAACGATTCGTATTCGGAAACGCTGTTCAGTTTTGCAAACAACATCAACACGGTGGACGGTGGTTCGCACTTGAGCGGCTTCCGCAGTGCGTTGACCCGTACGATCAATGCGGCGGGCATGGCGGCTGGACTGTTCAAGGACGTGAAAGAGAATCTGAGCGGCGAAGATGTCCGCGAAGGTTTGACCGCTGTGATCAGCGTGAAGCTGCCGCAGCCTCAGTTTGAGGGCCAGACGAAGGGCAAGCTGAATAGCGATATTCAGGGACCTGTCTCGGCGTTCATCAACGAAAAGCTCTCTGAGTTCTTCGATAAGAATCCCGCGGTGATGAAGCGCATCATCGGCAAGGCGATTGAAGCTTCGCGTGCGCGTGAAGCGGCGCGCAAGGCTCGCGATCTTACACGGCGCAAGGGTGCACTCGATTCGGGCGGCTTGCCGGGTAAGCTGGCTGATTGCCAGGAAAAAGATCCGCAGCGCAGCGAACTGTTTCTGGTTGAGGGTGAATCGGCAGGCGGTACGGCAAAGACCGGCCGAGACCGGCGTTACCAGGCGATTCTGCCTCTCAAAGGTAAGATCCTCAACGTTGAGAAGGCCCGCTACGACAAGATGCTGGGCCACGACGAAATCCGGTCGATGATCACGGCGATTGGCTGTGGTATCGGCAAGGACGATTTCGATATCGCCAAGCTTCGCTATCACAAGATCATCATCATGACCGACGCAGACGTGGACGGATCGCACATCCGCACGCTGCTGCTGACGTTCTTCTTCCGCCACATGCAGGAGTTGATCACGCGGGGCCACGTGTTTGTCGCGCAGCCGCCGTTGTATTTGATCAAGAAGGGCAAGAGCGAGAAGTACATCAAGGACCAGAAGGAATTCACGAAAGAGGTGCTGCGGCGCGCTACGGAACGTATTTCTGTTGAAATCGGCGGAGATGGAACGGTTCTCGAAAGCGGCGAAGTGCGGGCCTTCCTGCAGAAGCTCGACGAGATGCTGGAGATCTCAGTGCGTGTGTTGCGCAGGCTGCGCGATGGGCGTGTGGTGGAACTGATGATGAATCCGGATCTTAAAGTCGACAATAAGGCCGACTTCGCTGAGAAGGAGAACCTGGAGCCGATTGTGAACGCGTTGAATGAGGCGAAGATTCCGGCGACTCTGGTGCAGGATGAAGAGCACTCGGCGTGGAAGATCGGGTACTTCGATACCACCAACATGCAGCGCTGGATCAGTGTGGATACGCTGCAGCAGCCTGAGTTCAGGAAATTGCGGATTCTCGCGAAAGACGTCGTGAAGTACAACCGTCCGCCATTTGTAGTGGTGAAGGACACCAATCGCGATACACAGAACAATTGGAAGGACCTGCTCGCTTACGTATTGGAAGAGGGCAAACGCGACGTGACCGTGCAGCGCTACAAAGGGCTGGGTGAAATGAATCCGGAACAGTTGTGGCATACGACGATGAACGCGGAGAGCCGTACCTTGCTGCGCGTGGATCTAAAGGACATTGTGGAAAGCGATGAGATCTTCTCGACGCTGATGGGTGAAGATGTTGAAAACCGGCGAAAGTTTATTGAAGACAACGCGCTGGATGTGCGGAATCTGGACGTTTAAGACAATATTGGCCGCCGATGCACGCCGATGGATGCTGATAAAACTCAGGCAGCCATCGTTCTAACGGTTCCAAAATCCTGGCGGGCTGAAACGGCCTGCCAGGAATCCTATCATCCCCGCTGTAACAACTACTCCGATGTGCGCCAGGCCTACGTGCCAGGCCTCTCCCACGATGGGGCAGTACAGTTCCTGACTGAAAAACGCTCCCAGGCCCGCTAGTATTCCGATTGCAGTTCCGGCACGTTCGCTGCTTACGAAGTACCCGCGGCGGAGCCAGAACGCGAGTCCAGCGAATACTGCTACAAATGTCATTGTGCCGCGGCCGAAGCACTTGATGCCGTGCATCCATGAATCTGGATCGAGGGCGGGGAGCAGCAACCCTAGCGGGAAGATGAGCAACAAAGCCGGGATTAACACTGCGAAGGTCCACATGGTTTTTGGTCTTGATTGTCCCGGCTCCATCTCTCTTGCGACAAACACGGCTTGTAGTAGTAGTAGGCCGGCGATCAACGGGTATGTGAGCAAGCGGCTGATCGAATCCATTGCCTGCCAGCCTTTCCATCCAGTGACGGCGGCCAGCAGGGCGGCAATTGCGACTGCTGCCAACGGCAATACCAAAGTTCTGTAGCTGAGGGAGGCTAGGGGCTTTACCGGCTTCAGGTCTTGGAGTAACAGAGATTCGAGATCACGCCGTTTCATTTACCCGCCTCCTTCCGCTTGAGCATCGCTTTCAAGGACTCATAGGCGCGGTGAGCCTTCAATTTGACTGCCCCGATGGTGGAACCCTTCAAGCGGGCGACCTCATCGAGGCTTAAACCAGAGTACTTCATCAGCACCAGAACCTCACGCTGGCTTTCAGGCAGTTTAGCGAGCAGGCCGTTCCAGTTGATCTGCGCGGCTGTTGGGGCGGAGGCCCGATGGGCCGGCTCCGCGGGCTCGTCGCAGGCTACTTCATGTGTCGTACTGCGCTTTCGCTTGCGGTAGATGTCGATGCGCGTGTGATCGGCGATCGAATAGAGCCAGGGTAATGCGGGAAGACCGGGACGGTAAGTATGGCGGGCGCGGTGGATGCGGAGCCAGGCTTCCTGCACCAGGTCCTCCGCCTCCTGCCGGTTGCGGGTGTGGCCGTAGAAGTAGCGGTAGAGAACAGGGTTAACGCGATGGATCAGCAGTGACGTGGCTTCGCGGTCTGCCTGTTGATAGGCAGCAAGCAGAGTCTCGATGTCACGCACTGCTGTTTCCATGGCTGCGTGTTTAGCGGGCGACCAGGCCGGCGGCGGTGAGAGGCAGGCCCCCTACTGATGCAATGGAGCCGAGGGTGCCATCTGCCGCGATGCGATAGAAGCTGATCATTCCTGTGCCCGTGCTGAGTGCATACAGGAAGCGGCCATCCGGTGTGATCGCCATGTCGCCAGGCTTACTGCCTTCGGGCAGAGTGGCGTTGATGCCGTTGGAGGCGAGCAACGAGAGGGAACCGTCCTTTGCAATGGAAAAGCCGGTGAGGTTCGCGCTGCCGGTATTTGTGGCATAGGCGTATTTTCCGTTTCTTGGAATGGCGATCCAGCAGATGGCGCTTTGGGCGGTGCGGAGGGAACCGGTGAGACCGTTGATCTTTCCGTTGTCGCCAATTTCGTACGAGGACACGGCGCTCTGACCTGCGGCGCCGCCGAATGCTTCGGATACAACGATGCGGCCCATGCGATCGAAAGCGAAGCCAAAGGGAGTGGTTCCATGGGCTGCTTGGGTGACCGGAGCGGAGACGAAGCCGTTGTCCACCGCAAAGGTTTCAATCGTGTTGGTGCCCTTTTCCGTGACAACAAGAGTATCGGCCTGCGGATTCAAGGCAATTTGAGCGGGAGCCTGGCCTGTGAGTTTCTGGGCAGATTGCGGAATGGGCAGGAGGCCGCCGCGGCGGCCGATGTGGAAGCCGAGGATGTTGGGAGTGCCGCCAGCGTTGACGACGAAGACGAGGCCGCGTGCGATGGTTACGCTGATGGGCATTGCTCCGCCCGAAGGCGCCTTGCCGCTGAACACGAGGCCATCGTCGTTGACGGAAAACAGCGTGACTTCATTGCTGCCTGCATTGACGGCTGCCAGCCAGCGGCCGTCTTCGCTGAGCGCCAGCGCGCTCTGCGAGCCTAGGCCGGCAGCGGTTCCTTTTCCCTGTGTGGAATAAGAGCCCGCCTGGGCGAGGCTGCCATCTGTGCCGCGTTCGTACATGACGACGGCGTTGTTCACCTCATTGGTGAGGCTGAAGACAAAGCCTGGGACGGAATCTGCGAAGGACATCCCTGCTGTGGCGAGGCACGCGATTGCCGCGAAGGCAGTGTTCTGAATACGGATCATGATTTGCTCCTGTGTAATGATTCGAAGCCGGTGTTTTATTCCGCCGCTTCTGCATGGGTACTTCGGAGCCTGGGAGCGGCGAGTTACGGTGGACGAAAGTTTTTTTGCGACGGCTCTAGAAAGGCCTCCGGGGGGCCAACATGTTATCCTGGAGGTTCCCCTCTCGGGTTGGCCCATGCGACATCTCAAATACTCAACAGCGAGCGGGATTGCTGTCACTCGTCAAGTATCTAAAGTTCCCTTCAAGAAGGGGCTCAAACATGTGCTTCGCGATCTTGACCGCTTCCGCGGATTTTACCTCTCCTCTGGCTACGAATTTCCGGGGAGGTATTCTCGTTGGGATATCGCGTCTATCTGTCCACCGATTGAAATCATCGCCCAGGGGCGCATGATTGAATTCCGTACGTTGAATGAGCGCGGGGTGAAGCTGTGCCAGATTCTGAAGACCGTTCTCGAAGGGCATCCGCATTGGGAATCGTTCGGTGAGACCGATTTCGGGATGGCCGGCCGCTTGAAGCCGCTGCCCGCGCTGTTTTCTGAAGAGGAACGCAGCAAGCAGCCTTCGGTGTTTTCCATCTTGCGCGCACTCGTTACGGAGTTCCGCAACAAGAAGGATTCGCGCATCGGTTTGGTGGGTACGTTTGGTTACGATCTGCTGTTCCAGTTCGATCCCATCGAGTTGAAGCTGCCGCGCGGCGAGCGCAAGGATCTGCACCTGTTCTTCTGCGACGAGATCTACTACATGGATCGCAAGAAGGAAGTGATCGAGCGCTACCAGTGGGACTTCGCACACGACGAACTCTCAACCGCTTCCCTGCCCCGCACCAGTGTTGAGATCGCTCCGCCTACGCCAGTGGAACGTGGACCGGTGGGCAGCGATCACACCGCTGATGAGTACATGGCCAACGTGGACGCCGTCCGCGGAGGCATGAAGCAGGGCGACTATTACGAAGTTGTTTTGCGCCGCAAGTTCCATACGCCGTATTCGGGCAGCGCCTCTGAGTTGTTCGAAAAGATCCAGGTGGCAAGCCCGTCGCCCTATGAGTTCCTGATGCAGTTTGGAGAGGAGCAACTGGTTGGCGCATCGCCTGAAATGTTCGTGCGCGTGGAAGGCGATCTGGTCGAAACCTGCCCGATCTCCGGTACGGCGAAGCGGACCGGCGATCCCCTGGCCGACGCGGAGAACATTCGCGCGCTGCTCAATTCGACCAAGGAAGAATCCGAGTTGACGATGTGCACGGACGTGGATCGCAACGACAAGTCGCGCGTCTGTGTTCCGGGCTCGGTGGAAGTAATCTGGCGGCGTTTGATCGAATCGTATGCCGGGCTGTTCCATACCGTGGATCACGTTGTGGGCAAGCTGGAGCCTCGGTTCGATTCGCTCGATGCGTTTCTGTCGCACATGTGGGCGGTCACGGTGATTGGAGCTCCAAAGAAAGCCGCTGCGCAGGCGGTGGAGAATCTGGAAAAGGACGCGCGTGGCTGGTATGGCGGTGCAGTGGGAATGCTGTCGTTGAATGGCGACATCAATACGGGCATTCTGATTCGCACGGTGTATCTGAAGGACGGCCTGGCGAGTTATCCTGTCGGCGCAACGTTGCTGTACGATTCCGTGCCCGCGGCAGAAGAAGAGGAGACGCGCATTAAGGCGACTGGCTTCTTCCGCGTGATGGAAGGCGTGAAGAAAGTCACCAAGGCTACAGGCCGCAAGCAGGCTGGTAAGGGTGTTCGGATGCTGCTCGTGGATAACGACGACTGCTTCATACAAACGCTGGCCAACTACGCACGTCAGACGGGCGCGGAGGTCATCACGTATCGCGCGGGCGTGCCGCACGAAGTGATCGAGCAGGTGGCTCCGCATGTGATTCTGGTTTCGCCCGGACCTGGGCGGCCGGCGGATTTCGGAGTGCCGGATCTGGTTCGGTTTGCGGCAGAGAAGAAGATTCCGACGTTCGGTGTTTGCCTGGGGCTGCAGGGAATTGTCGAGGCGTTTGGTGGCCAGTTGAACGTGCTGGATTATCCGATGCATGGCAAGCCTTCGATGGTTCGTCACCGCAATATCGGCGTCTTCGAAGGGCTACCTGAACAGATCAAGGTTGGCCGTTATCACAGCCTGTACGCGCAGCGCGAGACGTTTCCGGATTGCCTGGAGATCACCGCGGAATCCGAAGACGGCATCATCATGGGAGTGCGGCATCGCGAATTGCCGATTGAGGCCGTGCAGTTTCATCCGGAGAGCCTGTTGAGCTTCGACGGTGAGTGTGGTCTGCGGCTGATCGAAAACATGGTGCGGATTTATTCGCGATGCGCTCAGGGCTGATCGTCTTCCTATTGAGCGTCGTGCTCACGTGCGCCTTTATCATCGATCTGTGCGCGGTTGTTTATGGCTGCGGATGCCAGTCGTGGTGGCGGTCTTCTGATCAGCACTGCAACATCCACAATGCGAGCGGAAAGCACTGCCCGTGGTGTACGCATGGCGGATCTGGCTTCGTGGTTGGCGCGGTGTTCATCTTCGGCGCGCAGTGGTGGATCAACTTCCGGAGGAAGCACTGGGGTTGGCCGAAGCGGCTGGCGTTGTCCATGCTGTGTTTTCCCGTGATTGGTACTATTGCGGCGCTGATAGTAGGACTATTGCAAGGGTACTGGACTTAAGGGTTATTGCTGATATGTCTTTCACAATTTATACTGAGGAAGCTTATGGACATGTCGGACATGGTGTACATATTGTTTCTGGCGATCTGTGTCTGGCTGGCCATTCACTGGAGCGACGACGGTGGCGGCGGCGGCCACAGGCAGCGCATGTTCTCTGGCAGTCCAGCCTAGCCTGGAGCCGGGGAGTCTAGCATGCCCCACGTGATTGTCATCGGCGGGGGCCTGGCGGGACTGGCAGCTGCGGCGGCGCTTGGCGATGCCGGCTACAAAGTCGACCTCTACGAAGCACGGCCCTTTCTGGGCGGACGTGCCACTTCCTATACATTACCCAACGCTGAATCGGTAGATAACTGCCAGCATATTCTGTTGAAGTGCTGCGTCAACCTGCGGAACTTCTATGAACGGCTTTGTGTGGGCAGCAGGGTGCAGTTTTTCGATGAGATCCCGTTTATGGAGCCTGGTGGACGCGTCTCCATTCTGAAGGCTGGGATGCTGCCCGCGCCTGCGCATTTTACGGGATCGTTCCTGTGGTTGAAGTTTCTGGCTTTTGCGGATAAGGTTGCTGTTGGCAAAGCGTTGCTGGCGATGCGGTCTGAGCATGGCAAGCGTACCGATCTGGAGCAGATCTCCATGTTGGACTGGCTGCAGGAGAAGGCGCAGACGCAAGGCGCGATCGATCGGTTCTGGCGGCCGGTGCTGGTGAGTGCGATCAACGAGGAGCTGGACCGGATGGCAGCGTCGCACGGATTTCAGGTCTTTTGGCTCGGGTTTCTTGCGACGAAGGATTCGTATCAGATGGGCGTGCCTTCGGTTCCGCTCGGACAGTTGTACAGTTCCGGGACCTGGCGCAAGCTCGGCAACGTGACGATGCATTTCCGGAGTCCGGTGGAGCAGTTGGACCCTGAACGGGGCGTCTGTGTGGCCGGCGAGTGGAAGCAGGCCGATTCATACGTCAGTGCCGTTCCGTTCGAGCGGATCGGGGCGATTGCTCCCGGGCTGGGGATTGACGTCTCGATGTTCGAGCATTCCTCCATTACAGGTATTCATCTCTGGTTTGACCGCAAGGTGACCAATCTGCCGCATGCGGCGCTGCTCGACCGCAACATCCAGTGGTTCTTTAATAAGGAACTGGGCAAGTATCTGCAGTTGGTGGTGAGCGCATCGAAGCCGCTGCTGGAGATGGGGCGCAGTGAAGTTGTCGAGCTGGCGGTGAAGGAACTGGGCGATTTTCTGCCGCTGGTGAAGGAAGCGAAACTGGTCAAGGCGCACGTGGTGAAGGAAGTGCGCGCGACATTTTCAGCGTTGCCCGGACTGGAAGAGCACCGTCCCGTTGCCGTCACCAAATGGCCGAATGTGTTCCTTGCCGGCGACTGGACCCGCTCCGGTTGGCCGGCCACCATGGAAGGCGCAGTGCGGAGCGGTTACCTCGCGGCGGAAGCGGTCAGCGGACGGAAGTTTCTGCTTCCCGACATTGCATGAGATAATTACTAGGCTATGCTGTCTCGTCTCACATTTCTCGTTCTGTTGGCGCTGCCTTTGTCGGTAGCGGGTCCGATGACCAAGATTCGCGTCGAAGTGCGGAACTCCGCGGACAAGCCGGTGGAGCGCGCTTCGGTCATCGTCACGCTGGATAAAGGCCGTTCTGTCGTGAAACTCGGCAAGAAGGATCGCACTCATTGGGAGATGCGTACCAACCAGGAAGGCGTCGCGGCCATTCCTACACTGCCGCAGGGCACCTTCCTGATTCAGGTGATCGCTAAGGGTTATCAGACCTATGGCGAAAAGATCGACGTGAAGGAAGAAGAAAAGACCATCGAAGTGAAGCTCAACGCGCCGCAGCCGCAATATTCCGCGCACTAAATGCTCGCCTTTCTAGCCGCGGCGGTCCTGCTCACCCGCATGGAAGAGGTGATGGGTCCGCTGCCTAAGACCGATCACTCGGCCCCTCGGGTTGAAGTGATGGAAGAGGTCCGGCTTGAGAAGTATATCCGCCGCAAGATCACCTACCTCGTCGAGACCGGCGATGCCGTTCCTGCCTATCTGTTAATCCCCCACCAGCGAAAGAAACGTTCCGCTGCCGTGCTGTGCCTGCATCAGACGGTGAAGACCGGCAAGGAAGAGCCGGTTGGAATGGGCGGCAAGCCGAACCTTCATTATGCGCAGGAACTGGCGGAGCGGGGCTACATCACCCTGGCTCCGGATTATCCGAACTTCGGCGACTACCGGATCGACGTGTACGCCAAGGGCTATGCCAGTGCGACGATGAAGGGAATCTTCAATCACATCCGCGCGGTGGATCTGTTGGTTTCGATGCCTGAGGTGGACCCGAAGCGGATCGGCGTGATCGGACATTCGCTGGGAGGGCACAACGCGCTATTCGTGGCGGCGTTCGATCCGCGGATCAAGGCCGTCGTGACGAGTTGTGGCTTCACCTCGTTTGCGAAATATATGAAGGGTGATCTCACCGGCTGGAGCCATAAGGGGTACATGCCTCGTGTGGCTGAGGTGTATGGCAGGAGTGCGGCCCGGATGCCCTTCGATTTCCCGGATGTGCTCAACGCGATTCTGCCTCGCGCCATCTTCATCAACGCGCCGCTTAGGGATTCGAACTTCGATGTTTCGGGAGTTCGTGATTGCGTGGCGGCGGCGAAGGGCGGCAGTCAGATTGTGGCCGTTTACCCCGATGCGGAGCACGACTTTCCACCGGCGGAAAGAATGGAGTCGTATCGATTCCTCGATCATCAGTTACGTTAAGGCTTTCGACATTGCCAGACAATACATTTAACGAACCGCGCATTGCGCTGAACCGGATTTACACGAAGCAGGGCGATGCCGGTGACACCCGGCTCGCCGGCGGACAGCTGGTTTCAAAGGACTCGCTGCGCATCGAGTGCTACGGCACGGTGGACGAGTTGAACAGCTTTGTGGGGAAGGCTGCCCTGCTCTCCGCGGAGTTGCCTCGTCTGCAGACGATCCTGATTCGCGTGCAGCACGAGCTGTTCAACCTGGGCTCCATTTTGGCGACGTTGCCCGAGGATGTTCACCCGAAACAACCGACCGTCACTCAGGTTGAAGTGGAACGATTGGAAGCCGAAATGGACTCTTTCAACGAAGAGTTGGAGCCACTCCGCAGCTTCGTCCTACCCGGTGGTACCACCTTATCGGCTGAATTGCATATCTGCCGCACGGTTTGCCGCCGTGCAGAGCGTCAGCTGGTTTCGTTATCACACCAGGACGTGGTTCCTCCGGATACCATTAAGTACTTGAATCGATTGAGCGATGCGTTCTTTGTGTGGAGCCGTTGGGCGAACGTCTCGGTAGGTGCCGCAGAGGTGCTGTGGCAACCGAACCGGTCGTCCTCCGGTCAGGCCTAGTTCTGTAACCGCCAGTACTTGTGGATCGGTGACGTGTGGCAAATGTTACGCAACACTGAGACACAATGTTTTCTCATGTAAAGCTCCAGGTCGGAGTTCTTGGAACAGGCCTACCCGCGCTAGCCGCAGCGCATTTCCTTCAACAGTCCGGTCACGAAGCCACGGTGTTGGATACTGATTTGGATTACGTCCGGTTGGGACGTACTTTCTCGTACGGTGGGAGCCGGTTTGACCAGTTCCTGCAAGTGGTCAGACCTGACGACAAGCCTTTGTTGAACCTGACCAGGGAGTTGCGTGTAGAGCCCGACTTGAAGTGGCACCCTCATCCCGGCAGGCGGGTATTCTGGCCCTTTGGCGGAGTGAAGAAGGTCGGAATTTCCGCTGGGTATTCGGAGTCTCTGGAACTGGCGTTGCGCGACAGGTTGGATGTCTACCAGGTCGGCAAGGCCGTGGACCTGCTTGAATACGATCATTGCATCGAAATCCGGACGGATTCGAATCGCCGCCAATTTGACGCGATGATCACCACGCTCAGCCTCGACGAAGTCGACGACCTTGCCCGAGGGTTGATCGCCCAGGAACTTCCCCGCAGCCAGGCCCGGCACCGAACTTTGGTAAATGTAGTATTCATCAGCACCACGCCGCTCTTCAAGAAATACTCTACATTTGTCGAGAATGCCCAGTTGCCGTTCACGGAAGTCACATCAACTACCGATGTAGATACTGGTTTAACCTGCATTAATGTATGTGGTTACAGCGAGGCGTCAGAGGTGGAGCTGCGGATTCTTGCCTTGAAACTGCTGGCGGAGCACTTTGCCGAGTTTCAACCGTCGCACGTGGAGCAGGTAAGGGTATTTCAGTCGGGTGAACGTATGCCAGTTTACAGTATGAAGGATACCGTTCAGCCGATCAGTGCAAGAGTAGGGGATGGAAGACTGTTTCTGGCGGCGAGGGAACTGGGCGGCACGATGCCGGTATCCATGAATACCGACATCGTACTTGCCCGCAATGCGGTGAACGCTTTTGTGGAGTGCGCGCCTACTTTTGCTTGCGGCGCGCGACGAGCCGAACTCGCCTACGCACGATAGGGCCGACGCTGAACGCTTCGTCCAGAATCTCAGCCTGTTCCTGCTGGTGGCGCTTGAGCGAACCGGGCGCCGGGCTGGCGCTTTCATTACGGCCTACGTAACGCAGCGTGCGCTTGCTCGGATCGAGCAGCGGCTGGAGATTTTCGTGAACGAACCGCCATGCACCCATGTTGCGCGGCTCTTCCTGCACCCACACGATTTCGCTGGTTAGCGGATAGCGCAACAACACGTCCTGCATTTCGCCCTTGGGGAACGGATAGATCTGTTCCAGCCGAACGATGGCGACGTTATCATTTTCCCGCTCTTCGCGCGCGGCCAACAGTTCCCAGTAGATCTTGCCGGAGCAGATCACTACGCGTGTGATGCGGTCGGAACCGGAGAGGTTCTGTTCGCCGATCACTTCGCGGAAGCTTCCCTTTACCAGATCATTGATGGTGGAGACAGCCTTTGGATGGCGCAGCATGCTCTTCGGGGTGAAAATGATCAAGGGCTTGCGCATACCACGCCGGTCCGGTCCGCCAAACATCTGGCGGCGCAGGACATGGAAATACTGTGCGGGTGTGGAGCAGTTGACGACCTGAATGTTGTTTTCCGCGCACAGCGTGAGGAAGCGTTCCATGCGGGCGCTGGAGTGTTCAGGCCCCTGGCCTTCCTGGCCGTGCGGCAGCAGCAGAACCAGGCCTGAAGGCTGACCCCACTTGGATTCTGCCGCCACAATGAACTGATCGATCATGATTTGGGCGCCGTTGACGAAGTCGCCAAACTGGGCTTCCCACAACACGAGGGTCAACGGATCGGCAACGCTGTAGCCGAACTCGAAGCCCATCACGGCGTATTCACTCAAACTACTATCGTAGACATCGAACTTGGCCTGATCGGAGGAGAGGTGCTTCAGCGGAACATAGCTGTTGCCGGTTTCGCTATCGACATAGTCGAGATGGCGCTGGGAGAAGGTTCCGCGGCCGCTGTCCTGGCCGCTGAGGCGGACCGGGGTGCCTTCCAGAACCAGGGAGCCGAAAGCCAGGGTCTCTGCCATCGCCCAATCCATGGTGGCGCCGTTGAGAACTTCTTTACGTTTGTCGAGGAAGCCTTTCAGCTTCGGGTGGACGGTGAAGCCATCGGGGAATGTCGTAATCCCGGTTACGATCTGCTTCAACATTGCGACATCCACTGCGGTGTGCGGACAGTAGGTGCGGACCACCTCTTCGCTGACTGCGCTCAGTTCCTGGTATTCGTAGCTCTGCGTGTTCTGCTTGGAAGCATCGAACGCATCGGAGAGGCGCTGCGTGACCTCTTTCTTGATCTTGTCAATCTCATCCGCGGTGAGCACTTTTTCGCGCAGCAGGCGATCGGCGTAAAGATTGGGAACGGAAGCGTGCTGCCGGATCTTGCGATACAACAGCGGCTGCGTGTAGCTGGGATCGTCGGTCTCGTTATGACCGTGACGGCGATAGCAGAACATGTCGATCACGACATCTTTCTTAAACGCCTGGCGGTAACTGAACGCTAGCTGCGTAACGCGGATGCAGGCTTCCGGGTCATCTCCATTGACGTGGAAGATCGGCGCCTGAACCATTCTTGCTACATCTGTCGAATACGGTGTGGAGCGGGACTCATCGGGAGCGGTGGTGAAGCCGATCTGGTTGTTGATGATCAGGTGGATGGTGCCGCCCGTGGTGTAGCCTTCGAGCTGCGACAGGTTTAAGGTTTCCGCCACGACGCCCTGGCCGGCAAAGGCCGCGTCGCCGTGGATGAGGACTGGGATGACACGTTCGCGGCGGACGTCGCCGAGGCGGTCCTGCTTGGGCCGAACGATTCCTTCCACCACCGGATCCACTGCTTCGAGGTGGCTGGGGTTGGGTGCTACGGAGACAACTATCTCACGTCCGGCGGTGGACCGGCGAAGTCCGCTTGCACCGAGGTGGTATTTTACGTCGCCCGAACCCTGGGTGCTTTGCGGATCTACGTTGCCTTCGAATTCACTGAACAGCTGCTGGAACGGCTTTCCTACGATGTTTGTAAGAACGTTCAGGCGGCCGCGGTGGGCCATGCCGATGACGATCTCATGCACTCCAGTGTTGGCCGAGCGTTCGATGATCTCATCGATGATCGGAATCGCCGACTCGGCGCCTTCGAGCGAAAAGCGTTTGTGACCGACGAAGCGTGCGTGCAGGAAGTGCTCGAACGATTCGCTTTCGATCAGGCGGTGCAGGATGCGGGCACGGGTCGGCTTATCGAGCGGCCAGTTATTGGCCGTTGGTTCCATGTGCTGCTGCAGCCAGGTCTTCTGCTCCGGATGCTGAATGTTCATGTACTCGCAGCCGATTTTGCCGCAGTAGGTCTGGCGCAGGGTTTCCAGAATTTCGCGCAGCGTGGCCACCAGGTGCGGTGCGCCTTCGCCAATCGCCTGCCCCAGGTTGCCGGTGATAAATTCGCGATCCAGATCCCAGATGGTGAGCCCGTAATGCGCGGGGTCGAGTTCCGGGTGATAGCTCGCTTCGGAGCCGAGCGGGTCGAGATCGGCGATCAGATGTCCGCGCACGCGGAACGCGTTGATCAACTGCAGGACGGCCGCTTCTTTGACTACTTCAGAACTGCGCAGTGCGTTGCCGCCGTAGCTGCGGGACATCTGCCGGTCCGGTTCCCAGCGCACGGGCTGGTGCGGCATGCGCAGGTCGATAAAGATCGATTCGAAAAAGCCGTCTTCCCCTTGCAGCAGGCCCTGCAGGCGGGCGAGGAACATGCCAGACTCAGCGCCTTGAATGATGCGGTGGTCGTAGGTGCAGCCGACAGTCATCACCTTGCTGATGCCGAGCATGGCCCGGATCTCCTGCGTGACTCCCATGTATTCGGCCGGGAAATCGATGGCGCCGGTGGAGATGATGGCGCCCTGGCCTGGCATCAGGCGCGGAACGCTGCCGACCGTGCCGACAGTGCCGGGGTTGGTCAGCGAGATAGTGGTGGACTGGAAATCTGCGAGGACCAACTTTCCGGTGCGGGCGCGGCCCACGAGTTCGTCAAAGGCGTTGAGGTACTGCTGGAAATTCAGCGAACCTGCGTTCTTGATGTTCGGGACAACCAGCGAGCGGCCGCCATCGCGATTGGCGATATCGACGGCGATGCCGAGATTCACTTCATTGCGGACCAGGCGGAACGATTCGCCGGCATTCTCCGCAAAGGCGTGGTTGACGCTGGGAAACTCATTGAGCGACTTGACGATAGCCCAACCGATCAGGTGCGTGTAGGAGATCTTGTTGAGGCCGAGCAGGCTGCGGTGCTGGTTGATGATACGGCGGTTTTCGTCGATGACCTTAACCGGGATCACGCGCTGCGATGTGGCAGTTGGAACCGCGAGGCTCGCCATCATGTTCTCAGCGAGGCGCAGGGCCTGGCCGCGAAGCGGAACCAGTTGCTCTGACGGGCCTACTTCTAGGGCTTTGGTGCCCGCCGGGGCAACGCTTTTCGGAGCGGTTGGCTGCACGGCAGTCGGCTGAGGAGCAGACGCCTGGGTTGGTGCTGGCGCCGCGGCTGGAACTGGTGTTGGAGCGGGTGCTGGAGTGGGTGCTGGCGCCGCCACCGGGCTCACCGGAGCGGCAGCCACGGGAGGAGGAGGAGTCGCGGGTTGAGCCGGCGCGTCCGATGAGGTGAAAACGTCTTTCCAGCTCTCATCGACCATCTTCCGATCGTGCAAATATTGCTGATATAGCTCTTCTTCAAGCCAGCTATTGATACCGAGGGTTGAACTACTTTGATCCGCCATACTATATAGATTTGTCTTTTACTTATGATACCGTACAACCTGTTCCGTCACCCAATCGGTGAGGATCGAAGATTCGCCTGTTGCCAGCAACGTTTTGCCTTCCAGCACCGCATCAGCGAAATTCGCCACACACGGATAATGCAGGTTGTCATGCCGGGGGATGGACTCCTTGGCGCCGGGGTGGACCAGGTCCGGTCCGTTCAACGGGGACATGTCGATTTCCCCGACTGTTCCCAGGATGCGGAATTCGTCGCGCACGATTCGGGAATGCCAGCGGACATCGACAATGCCGCGCACGCCTGAGGGATAGTCAACGAGGACTGTGGCGTTGTCCTCAACGGGACGCTCATGGACAACATTCGACAGATGCCCGACTGCTCTTGAGGGGGTGCCGAAGAAAAAGTTGAGCAGATCGATGCGGTGGCTGGCGATGTCATACAGCGGACCGCCGCCGGACAGGGCGGGGTCGAGGATCCACGAGCGGTTTTTGGCTTCGTCGTTGAACCAGTCGTGCGCGCTGAGGTAGGCCTGCACGGGGCGGCCGATGGCGCCTTGTTCAATCAGTTGCTTGGCGCGCTGAATTTTCGGATAGGTGCGGCGGTAGTAGGCGATGCCGAGCGTGCGGCGGGTCTCTGCCGCTGCCGCGGTCATGGTCTGCGCTTCGGCGAAGTTGAGCGCGACCGGTTTTTCGCAGAGCACGTGCTTTCCGGCGCGGAGTGCGGCGATGGTTTGCGGCGCGTGGAGATAGACTGGCGATGCGACGTACACGGCGTCGATATCGGGCGAGGCGAGGGCGTCCTCAAGCGAGGTGTAGATGCGTGCTTCCGGATAAGCAGATCCTTTTTGCGGATTGCGTGTGAAGATGGCCGCGAGGCGGCAGCGCGGTTCGGATTGGATTGCCGGAATGACGCGCTTGGTGGTGATGTCACCGATGCCGATGACCAGCCAGTTGAGCATATAGAATTGAATACTACCACTTGGCACGCAGGCATTCCTGCCTGCCACGTCGGATTCGCCTCGGCGGGTGTTTAAGAACGATCTCGACACGAATGTCGAGACTGCTGGCCTGGAGGCCCGCGCTACGCGGCAATTTCTTGAGCGATGGAAGAGAATCTATTCACGCAATTTCGGGCGGTTGTGCGTCGCATTCCGAAGGGAAAAGTTGCGACGTACGGCGATGTGGCGGCGATCGCCGGCAAGCCGGGCTATGCGCGGCAGGTGGCTTGGGCGCTGCACGGCGCGGGTGGAAAACTGCCGTGGCATCGCGTGCTGGGTTCAGGCGGAAAGATCCTGCTAACTGGCGATTCGGCCTTGGAGCAACGACTGCGGCTGGAGGCCGAAGGGGTCACGTTTCGAGGGACCAACGTGAATCTGGCCAAACATGGTTGGGGTTATTAAAACCACTTCGTGCCGGCGGTGGTTGGCTCGTAGGTTTCGAGATGAGCCAGTGCTTCTTGGGGCGTATCGGCGAAGTGATACAACTCTACCGATTCCGGCTTAGCGAAGCGCTCCGCTATGAGGTGATCGAGAAAAGTTCGCAGCGGCGCGTAGAAGTTCCGCGTGTTGAGGAAGACGATGGGGCGCTGGTGCACCTGCAGTTGTTTCGAGGTGACCACTTCGAAGATCTCTTCGAGTGTGCCGAAGCCGCCGGGCAGGGCGAGGAACGCATCGGCGAGTTCATCCATGCCTGCTTTGCGCTCGCGCATGTTGGGGGTCTCGATCAGTTCGTGCAGGCCCTGGTGGGCGATGCCGCGCTGACTGATGTGGCCGGGGATTACGCCGGTTGCCCTTCCCCCTGCGGCGAGGACTGCGTCGGCGATTGCTCCCATCAGCCCTACGTTCGTGCCGCCATAGACCAGGTCCCAACCGCTGGCAACCATGGCCGCGCCTAGTTCGCGCGCGGCTTCCGCATATTCAGGCGCGATGGCGCTGCTGGAGGAGCAATAGACGCAGAGGTTTCGGGACATGCAATAGTATAACGTTGGCAAACCGTGGACGGACAGCCAAATTCCGGCAAAAGGCGCCGGAAAGTGGTGTCTGTTGGGATGGGCTGCCGGCCTGCAAAGGTTGATGAAAAACTGCGGACAGGCGAAACCGCCTGTCCCACCTTTTGCAGTCAATCTGGCAATGAGGGACGTGGTTTTTCAACCCGGTCCCCCGGTTTGCAGCGTCTCGTGAGAAGCGAGAAGAGGGTACAATCTGACTAATGAGGGTGCTTGTCTTTTCTGATATTCACAACGATCTGCGGACGCTTCAAAAGCTGATGGACACTGAGGCTGACTACTACATCGCGGCCGGTGATATGGTCAGTTGGGCTCGCGGCTTGGATGCCGTCGCCGCCGTGATGAAGCCGAAGGCGGATAAGGTGTGGGTGATCCCGGGCAATCATGAATCGGTACGCGACATCGCTATGTTTTGCGAAAAACACGGGTTTCAGAATTTGCACGGGCGGTGGTTTGAGGCGGACGGTGTGTACGTCGCCGGCCTCGGATGTTCGAACCCCACACCCTTCAATACTCCTGGCGAATACAGCGAGGCGGAATTGGCCGAGAGGCTGCACGCTTTCGATGGCTTGAAGCCGCTGGTGCTCGTCTGCCATTGTCCGCCCAAGAACACGGCGCTCGATCGAGTGAAAGAGGGGATGCATTTCGGCAGTGTCAGCGTGGCCAATTTCATTGACGCGCAGCAGCCGGTCCGCTTCTTTTGCGGACACATTCATGAGGCCGAAGGAGTGACGGCAACGCTTGGCGAAACCGTTGGCACTAACGTTGGAAAACGCGGCTTTCTACTCGATCTTGCTACACTGAAGCGATGACGTTTGAAGAGCTCGAAAGGGAATACGGGTCGCTCCGCCAGCAAGCTGATGCTGTGCGGAGCTATCTTTGACTCGCCCGCCAAAAAAGCAGAATTCGATAAGCTGGAAGAGATCGTCTCCTCTCCCGATTTTTGGAATCAACCGGAAAAAAGCCAGAAGGTAATGCAGGAGCGCAAGCGCCTGGAGTCAGCCATTCAGGATGAATCGAAAGTCGCGGCGATGGTCTCCGACATCGATACCCTCTTTGAGTTGGGCCGCGAAGGCGAACACGTCGAGGCCGAACTTGCGCGCGAGATGAAGAACCTCTCAGTGCGGCTGGACGAGCTGGAAACCGGCATGCTGCTCAGCGGTGAGAACGATCATCGCAACGCCATCGTCACGATTCACCCCGGCGCGGGCGGAACGGAAAGCCAGGACTGGGCCGAGATGCTGCTGCGCATGTATCTGCGCTGGGCTGAAATGAAGAAGTTCCCCACGATGGTGACAGACCGGCTGGAAGGAGAAGGCGCCGGCATCAAGTCCGTCACGTTCGAAGTGACTGGCGAAAACGCCTTCGGCCTGTTGTCTTCGGAAGTGGGTGTGCACCGCCTGGTCCGCATCTCGCCTTTCGATTCCGCCGCGCGGCGTCATACCTCGTTTGCCTCTGTCTTTGTGCTGCCTGAAATCGATGACGAGATTGTGATCGACATCAAAGTTGACGACCTGCGCGTCGATACGTTCCGCGCATCGGGCGCCGGCGGCCAGCATGTGAACCGTACCGATTCCGCGATTCGCATAACGCACTTGCCCACTAACCTTGTTGTGCAGTGCCAGAGTGAACGGTCGCAGCACAAGAATCGTGCTACCGCGATGAAGCAGTTGCGCGCGAAATTGTACGAGCACGAACTGGCCAAGAAGCGGGCCGAAGACCGCATCCTGGAAGATTCAAAACTTGGTATCAACTTTGGCAGCCAGATCCGCAGTTACGTGCTGGCTCCGTATCGTATGGCAAAAGATCATCGGACCAAGCTCTCCATTGGCGACGTGGATCGTGTGCTGGAAGGCGACCTCGATGAGATGATGCACGCGTTTCTGGTCTTCCGCAAAACCGGCAAAACGTTTGGGTCGGGCGATGGCAAGGACGATGTCGATTGATGCTGACGACCTGGCTCGCGCGGCCGGGTTGATCAGAGCGGGTAAGCTGGTAGCGTTTCCTACCGAGACGGTCTATGGCCTGGGTGCGAATGCGCTGGATGCCGAGGCGGTGCAATCAATCTATGCGGCCAAGGGCCGGCCTGCCACGAGTCCGTTGATTGTTCACGTAGCCGATGTGGGGATGGCCCGTTCCCTTGCCTCTGAATTTGGACCTGCTGCGGAGAAGCTCGCTGCAGCATTTTGGCCGGGTCCGCTTACGCTGGTGCTTCCTAAGTCTTCTTTGATTCCCGATGTGGTGACCGCGGGCCTGCCCAGTGTAGGGTTGCGTGTTCCGTCTCATCCGGTGGCGCTGGCTTTGATCCGTGCGGCTGGTGTTCCGATTGCTGCCCCCAGCGCCAATCGCTTCACACAACTTTCGCCGACTCGCGCTGAGCATGTTCCTGAAGGAATCGCGGACATGGTGCTGGATGGCGGCCCGACGGCGGTGGGAATTGAATCGACCGTGCTGTCACTCGCAGGCGGGCAGGCGGTTTTGTTGCGGCCGGGAATGATTTCTCAGGTGGAGATTGAAGCCGCGATCGGACCAGTGCTGCTGGCGAGCGAACCGGAAGTGGGCGCAGCGCATGCGTCGCCCGGTATGCATCACAAGCACTACTCTCCGGCAACTGCGCTGCGATTCGGAGTGCCGTTGGAAGGCGAGCGCGCGGCATATCTCTACGTTCAAAATGAAAAGGCCGCTTCGCTCGCGGTCAGGATGCCGTCAGATGCTGCGTCCTATGGCGAGGTGTTGTACAGCACGCTGCATGCTCTGGATGCCGATGGCTTCGATGCTATCGTGATTGAACCGCTGCCCGAGGGCGTGGAGTGGGCCGGGATTCGAGACCGCCTGCAACGGGCCGCTGTAGACTAATGCTGGAGGGTTGATGATTCAGCCGATCAATTCTGGACGGAGGCTGCTCGACGAGATCGAGCAGGCCGAGTGCCCTACCCCGATGCTGTGGTGGCTCGGGCAGAGTGGCTTTGCCATTAAGTACCAGCAGCGTATCGTATACATTGATCCGTATCTTTCGGAGTCGTTGACGAAGAAGTATGCGGCGACGAACAAGCCGCACATCCGCATGACCGAGTGTCCGCTCGATCCTTCGCAGATTACGCACGCGGACCTGGTCCTTTCCAGTCACAAGCACAGTGATCACCTGGACCCGGGCACCATTCCCGCACTACTCGGCGCATCGCCGCGGGCCAGTTTGGTGTTGCCGCGATCGTTAGTAGACCATGCCGCGAACATGGGTGTGCCGCGTGACCGTATGTTCGGTACCGATGCCGGCGCTCGCGTGCAGGGTTTTGTTCACGTGATTCCGGCGGCGCACGAACAACTGGACTATTCGGCCGAAACCGGATACCCGTATTTGGGTTTTATCTTACGCATGGGCGGCGTGACGATCTATCATTCCGGCGACTGCATTCCTTATGACGATTTGGTAGAAAGGCTGCGGCCGTTCGACGTCACCGTGGCGCTGTTACCCATCAATGGGCGCGACCCGAAGCGCGGCGTGACCGGCAACTTCAATATTGAAGAGGCCGTGCAGTTGGCGAGCGACATCGGCGCTGAATGGCTGATCCCCACGCACTATGACATGTTCACATTCAATACGGTGGACGTGCAGGATTTCGTGAGGCACATGGAGGCGCGCAAGCCGCGCACCCGCTATAAGGTGATGCAGTGCGGCGAGGGCTGGCGGGTTCCCGTGGAATAGAAATTGGGCGAGTCACTTCAACTTCACGAACCGTTACTGTTGAACACGCTGGGGCATTCGGCGGGTGTGCTGATCTTCGGCATTTTTCTGTACCTGCTGATTACCGATCGCGTGGGTGCACGGCTCCCTGGACACAAACTTGCCATCGCAACTGCGGCCATGGCTCTGCTGTGGGATCTCTCTTCGCTGATCGTGCTGGCGTGTACCGATGAGACCACGGCCTCTGCCCGCGTGCTGTTCGCCATCAGCAGTTCGGCGTTGAGTATTCTGCCGGCCCTGCTGCTGGACCTTTCGTTGAGCCGGCGCTTCCGATATGTGGTTGGCATGGGGTATGTGTTGAGTTCGGCGTCGATTGCGTTGCATGCCCTGGAAATGCCGTTGCGGGCACAACAACTGCATCGCTCCGGCCAGATCGTCATGACCAGCGGTTTCGGCATTTTGACTGTTGCGGTTGCAGTGGGAGTTTTGCTGTCCGGCGATTTGAGCCGCCGCCAGTTGGCTTCGCGATTGACGGGAACCATCGGCCTGTTTCTGTTCGCGATGTCGTTCATGCATTTCGGTGCTGGCGATTCGAGTACGTGGTGGCCGGTGGAACTGGTGAGCCATCACGCTGGCCTGCCTTTGGCATTGTTCGTCTTGTTGCAGGACTACCGCAGTGTGCTGGTGGATGCGATGATCCGCTTTTTCGCCAACATTCTTCTCGCTGCAATTTTCGTGGCCGGCGTGGCAGTGTTGCACGATAAGATTCCGCCTTCGCGCGATCAGTTTCAGGAAGGCCTGATTCTTGTGGCCAGTGCGCTGGCGCTGGTAGCGTTCACGGCCCTGCGCAACCGGTTTCAACGCTTCCTCACGAGGATCCTGTTTCAGCGGCCTGAGCTGGAAGCGATGGTGGAGAAGCTTCGTTCCAGGCATGCTGACTTTGGCAATGAGCAGGAGTATCTGACGTGGGCCGAGGGCCAGACCGCCGACTTCATGAGTGCCGAAGGCGTGGGGCATGTGACTCCGGTGATTCTGGGGAAACTGAAGAAGTACGCTGTTGCGGTCCCGGCGACCACGGCGACTATCCCTGAGCTTCGTGAACAACTGGAACGTGCCGGAGTGGAAGTGGTGATTCCGATTCTGCTGTCGAAGGCGGAAACCAGGTTTCTCTTTCTGGGGCGCCGGTCGGGTGGGCGCCGCTATCTTAGCGAAGATCTGGACGTGCTGACTCACCTCTCTGCACGCATTGCCGAGCAGGTTGTCAGCATGCGTGAATCGGAGCTGAAGCGGCTGGTGGCGCAGGCGGAACTGCGCGCACTGCAATCGCAGATCCATCCGCATTTTCTGTTCAATGCTTTGAATACCCTGTATGGCGCCATCCCGCGCGAGGCCGAGGGCGCGCGCCGCACGGTGTTGAATCTGGCGGACATCTTCAGATACTTCCTGCAGACCGACCGGACTTACATTCAACTGGATGAAGAGCTGCGAATTGTTCAGGCGTATCTTGAGATCGAGAGCCTCCGGCTGGGGCCGAAATTGCGAACTGAGATTTCCGTGGCCGATGAGGCGCGGCATATTCGAATTCCTGTGCTTTCGATTCAGCCGTTGGTGGAGAATGCCGTTAAGCATGGCGTCGCGGCGAAGGTCGATGGTGGGCTGGTTCGCCTGGAGGCCGGCCTCGTCGATGGCAAACTGCGGATTCGCGTCAGCGATAGCGGCTGCGGATTCGGTGCGTCAGAGGTAACTGGCCGCGGTGTGGGGCTCGATAACGTAAGGCAGCGGCTGCGTCTTTGCTATGGCCCCGAGGCCGACCTCAAGATCGAATCTTCCTCCGAAGGCGCGTGTGTCGAGTTTGCGGTTGGCCTGATGAAGTAACTTATCGGGCTTCGGCTACAGTTATAATCCAAATGTGATTCATTCCAAGAGCAACATCCGCTGGTGGATTCTCTCGCTACTTTTTTTCGCGACGACGATTAACTACCTTGACCGCATTGCCTTCTCCGTTCTTATCCCTGTTATCCGCGTAGAGCTCCATGTGGACGACATCATGTATGGCAAGATCAATGGCGCTTTTCAGATTGTCTATGCCATTGGCTTCATCTTCATGGGCAAGTTTATTGACCGCTATGGAACGCGCATCGGTTATTCGGTGTCTGTCTTCTTCTGGTCGTTGGCGGCCTGTTTGCACGCGCTTTCTTCGTCAGCGATCAACCTCGGGATGTGGCGCGGAATGTTGGGCGGCGCAGAGGCGGGCAACTTTCCGGCGGCGATTAAGTCGGTGGCGGAATGGTTTCCGAAAAAGGACCGCGCTTTTGCCACGGGCATATTTAATGCCGGGAGCAATGTCGCCTCGATGATCGGCCCGCCGATGTTCTATGCGATGCAGTTGGCCTTCGGCTGGCGTGCATGCTTTATGATTACCGGCGGGCTGGGCTTCCTTTGGCTGGCTATCTGGCTGCTGCTTTATCACAAGCCCTCCGAACACAAAGGCGTGAGCGATGCCGAGCGGGAGTACATTCTTAGTGACCAGGAAGGTGACGTCGCCGGCAAGGGAATGGGTTGGGGTGAGGCATTGAAGCACAAGCAGACCTGGGGCTTCGGTCTGGGCAAATTCTTTACCGATCCCGTATGGTGGTTTTATCTGTACTGGCTTCCGCTGTATTTCTTCGACGTGCGCAAGCTGGATCTGAAGCAGATCACCTGGGCGCTGCCGTTCGTCTACCTGATGGCCGATGTGGGCAGTGTAGGCGGCGGCTGGTTGTCGGGATTTTTCATTCGCCGTGGCTGGCCGGTTGGGAAGGCGCGAAAGGTGACGTTGCTGATCTTTGCCTGCTGCATGCCGGTTGCCGCGATGTCGGCCTTCGTGGAGAATACCTACGTGGCGATTGCGCTCATCAGCCTCGCCACCGCCGCGCATCAGGGCTGGTCTGCGAATCTCTACACCACCACCTCTGACGTATTTCCGAAGCGGGCGGTAGCTTCCGTGACAGGCTTTGGCGGTGCGCTCGGCGGCTTCTTCGGTTTTGTCTGTTCCCTCGCCACCGGTTATGTTGTCTCGCAGGTCGGTTATACTCCGGTGTTCCTGACGATGGGTACGTTCCACCTGATCGCATGGGTGATCATCAATAAACTTATGGGCGATTTCCATCGGATCGAAGACGAAGTAGTCCTAGGGGTATAACCTTAGGGGAGATCTGCGTACAACACCCTAGTCCTATACGTAACAATAGTAAAGCTTGATGGAGGTTTACTCTTGCGTATCTTGGAAGCAGAGCGTCGCCGGGAGATACTTTGGACGGTCACGGGTGGAGGCGGATCACGGCCGTCGCAGACCGAGGGTATTTCTACCGGGTCCTATGGTTTCGATAAAGCACTCGGAGTAGGTGGACTCCCCAGGGGCCGGCTCGTCGAAGTCTTTGGCCCTTCCGGCAGCGGAAAGACAACGCTGGCTCTGCATGCGGTTGCCAATACACAGAAGGCTGGTGGCGCGGCTGCGTTCATCGACGCCGAGCATGCCCTCAATCTGAACTATGCTTCAGGTCTGGATGTTCGTGTCGGTGACCTGATTGTCGGCAAACCGGATAGCGGCGAAAAGGCTCTGGAGTTGGCCTTGTCGTTGATCGATACCGGTTTGGTTGAACTGGTGGTGATCGATTCGGTGGCGGCGCTGGCTCCTGAAAAAGAACTGGCGGAACCGATGGGCACTGACCATTTCGATGAGATCGAGCAGATGATGGGCCGCGGGCTTCGGAAGCTGGAGCGCAGCGCATTGCGCACCGGCGCCTGTGTACTGTTTCTGAATCAAGTGCGTCGAAAGTCGTACGAAGGTTCGGGCGATCCAGAGACGACGGCCGGTGGCAGGCCGCTGCGGTTTCATGCCGCTGTGCGGGCGGAATTGAATGAGGTGGAACCGCTGATGGAGAGCGGCGCTGTGGTTGGCAGCAGGGTCATGATGCGGGTCATCAAGAACCGGCTTTCAGGTGGCTTTCGCAGCTCGGTCGCTCCGATGTTGCAGGGCGAGGGCTTTTCTAAAGAGTTGGAATTGTTGGAGATCGCCGCGGCGCATCGGGTGGTAGAGACCTCGGGTGAGGAGTATGCCTATCGGGGGCAAGCGGTCAGCAGATTGGAGTTGAAGGAGCGGCCCTCGCTGGTTGCTGTGATGATGGACGAGGTTCGGGCCAGTGCCCGGTCATTGCGGATGAAAGCGGTGGGACGAGCCACCGAGCCGGCCATCAGAAAAGTGCAATCTGCCTGATAAAATTCCCGGGATCTCGCCGATAAGTTTCAGTGAGAATGAGTACTCACGACCTTCAATGGTGCTATCAGGTTCTAGAGATTGACCGGAGCACTCCTTATGCCGAGATCAAGAAAGCTTATCGGGATCTGGTCAAGATCTGGCATCCTGACCGGTTTTCTCACGATACCCGGCTTCAGGAGAAATGCGAGAAGCGGACCCAGGACCTGAACATCGCGTTTCGCGAGTTAGATTCCCTGCTCCGGTTGGGAATGGCCACGGAGTCCTCGAGCGCTGTCCGTCAGCAACCGGCCGCGCAAAGAGAGTCGCTAGTGGTGAAGCCAGTTTGCGTGGATGGGCGGTGGGGCTACGCGACGGATTCTGGCAGGCTGGTGGTGGATCCGCGTTTCGATAGTGCCGGGCAGTTCTCCGAAGGTCTGGCTGCGGTGGAGTTCAACTACGAATTCGGTTACATTGATGGAACCGGGAAGTTCATCATTGAGCCGAGGTTTGAGTCTGCGGATGAATTCTCCGAGGGTCTTGGTGGTGTCTGCCTGGCCACGAAGTATGGCTACATCAATCGGAGTGGCGGGTTTGTCATCCGTCCGAGATATGAGGCGGCCGATAAGTTTTCCGAGGGTTATGCCGGTGTTCAGTTCAACGGCAAATGCGGCTTTATCCGGCGTGATGGCACGTGGCTGGCTGCCCCGGAATTCAATGAAGTGCATGGCTTTGAAAATGGCCGTGCGTACGCCAGGGTTGGCCGCCAGTGGGTAACGGTAGACACTTCCGGCCGCATACACAATCGGACTTGATCTAGTGCTTGCAGGTTTGCATTGCCGACGTGATTTCAGCCGGCAGCTTCGCGTCGACGGCCTGCAGCTTGTTTTTCTTCTGTAGGTCTTCTACTAGCGCTGCACTCTTTTCCAGTAGGACTTTTGCCTCGGCGCATTGAGAGGAGTCTGACAATGACCTTCCGAACGCATACCAGGTAATTGCCAGGCCCCTGGTAAATTCTGCGTTGTCTTTGTCCTGATGGTGCAGGGTCTCGAAGAGGGTCGCTGCAGTTTGGATGCTCTGCGTGGCGGCAGGTTTGTCTCCGGATGCGGCTTGCGCTTCGCCCATTTTCAGATGAGCCATCGCCAGCATCTGGCTTGCGAAGAGGTTGTCACTCGATTGGGCGAGCCAGTCTTTGGAGGCCAGGACGAGCTTGCGGTAATTCTCCTTCGCCGGGATCCATGCTCCTTGCGCCGCGTGTTGGCTTCCGATCTGATCGTAGGCTAACGCCAGATCGCGGCGTGCAAGCAGATTGGCCGGGTCTCGTGTGGCGATGGATTGAAAGATCGTCGCCGCTTTCCTGGTGTTGTCGCTGGAGGCCTCTTTGAGATAGGCCAAGGCAAGGTCGCGCTGGGCTTGCATGTTCATGGGGTCCAACGCTGCAAGTTCCTGGCGAATGGCGATGGATCTGCGAAAACTGCCGGCTGCCTCCGAGTGTTTGCCTAGTTTCTCCAAGACGACTCCCAGGTCTTCTTGAAGGAAGGAGAGATCCCGCCTGGCCCGCAGGTTCGATGGGTCAGAGGCGTAGATCTGTTGGCGGAACGCGAGTGCCTGTTGGAATGCGGCCAGTGCCGCGCTGAGATCGCCGGTGCGTTCGCGGGTCTCACCCAGGCGCGCGAGACTGATTGACTGGACGCGTTTGTCGCCGGTTGCCTTGGCCAGGTCGTTGGCCTTCTGGCTTAGGGTCAGTGCCTCGGCGCTCTTGCCCATCAACGGCAGCAGGGCGGCGACATTATGGAGACTGTCAATGAATAGCGCGCCCTTCACCTGCGCCTCTTCGCATAGCGAGAGTGCCCTCCGGTAATAGTCCAGCGCCGCTGCGGGGGAACCGAAGGTTGCCATCATGTCTCCGAGGGCCGCATTGGTTTCGGCGAGCGCCGGTTTCAAGGTTGCATCCTTGGTGGCCAGAGCTTCCCGAATCGCGAGTGCTTTTCTGTACGACTTGAAGGCCCCTGCGGTGTCCCCTAAATTCGCGCTGTTAGGATTCCCCTGCAGGTCGCCGACCCGTTGGTAAGCGGTGGCGAGTTCTGCCTGCAGCGAGCTGTCATTCGTGTCCTCTTGGGAGAGGCCGTTCAGGTATTCCAGCGCTTTGCCTACCAGCAACTTTCGCGCAGGGGTTGTGCCAGGGAGAGGCGCAATGGCATCGTGCACTTCGAACAGAAATGAGTTCGCCACTTTTCTGACTTCACTGAACCTGCGTTCGGCGATGGTCCGTTGTTCGCTGGCACGCCTTGCCTGCCAGGTGGTGGTCGCAATTGCGAGCAGGAGAATGCCGAGGACTGCCGCGGTCGCAACGCTGATCGACCGGTGCTTCGCGGCGAATTTCGCAATCAGATAGCCGGTGGTTCGCGGGCGCGCCGACACTGGTTCCAATTCCAGATGACGCCGCAGATCTTCGGACAACTGTTCGGCAGAGCCGTAACGTTCCTGCGGTTTTCTCTTGAGCGCTTTTAGTACGATTGCATCGAGATCGCCTTCCAGGTTTTGGCGCAGTTTCTTTGGTGAGCCGTCCCGGGTCAGACTCACAATTTGCGGACTGTGGGTGACGCGCCTGGTGCCATCGTATTCGACTGCTTCGACTACCCGGCTGATCGCGGTGCTGGGCTTGTCGGGTTCGGGTTGGGCGATGACGCGCGCGACTTCTATGGACGTCCCTTCCTTCGCCTGGAACGGGCGGTGGCCGGTGAGCAATTCGTAGAGAACTATTCCGAGCAGATAGACGTCGCTGGCGGTGGTGATGGTGTCGCCCATCATCTGTTCCGGACTCGCGTACTGCGGAGTCATCAATCGCATGGAGGTTGCGGTGCGCGTGAAGTCCTTGGGCACGCCTTCGGGTGTGAGCAGTTTTGCGATCCCGAAATCCAGCAACTTTACGGTCCCGTCTTGGCGCACCAGAATGTTGCCGGGTTTGATGTCGCGATGGACCACCAGATTCTTGTGTGCGTAATCGACCGCGGCGCAGACGGTGCGAAATAGCTTGATCCGTTCGGCCACGGGGAGTTTGTGTTTGTCGCAATACTCGTCGATCGGTATGCCTTCGACATACTCCATCACAAGATAGGGGCGGCCTTCGGGCGTTGCTCCGCCATCGAGCAGTTGGGCGATGTTGGGATGTTCGAGGGAGGCGACGATCTGGCGCTCGCGGCGAAAGCGTTCGACGATGGTGTCGGATTCCAGCCCTTGCCGGATCAGTTTAATGGCGACGCGTTTTTTATAGTGATCGTCTGCCCGCACTGCCAGGCAGACGGTGCCCATTCCGCCTGAGCCGAGAATACTGAGGATCTGGTAGGGACCGATATGTCTAGGGAGCGCTTCAAAGGTTGCCGGGACATCGAGTAATTGCGCCACCGGAGTCATGGCTGGAGTTTCGAGGAAGGTGGCCGAACTTTCGTCGGAGTTCAGCAACTCTTCGACTTCCGCCTTCAGGCCCGGATCATTGGGACAGAGGTAATTCAGGTAGGCTGCGCGCTGGGGGATGGGCCTTTCCAGCACGGCATGGAAGATGCTCTTGATTTGGCTGTAGCGTTCCGGTGTCACGGCTAATAGAAAGAATAGCGGAGTTGGCGGCGTGGGTTTGAAAAAAAATAGCGAGGCCACAACTCTATCGGTTGTTTGGTTGGCCTCGCAGTTGTCTGTGATGGTGTCAGGACGTTTGGAAGGGGCGATCCTCCGTTAGGGCAGCTCCTCCGATTTCGCTGCCCTAAATCGCCCTTCACTTATTAACGCGTAGATCTGCGAAAAAGAGGATCAACTATTTTTGAAGTTTTTTCAGGCGCAGAGTTGTTTGTGGAGCCAGGCTTTCGCCATGCGCCATTCGCGTTCGATGGTGGACGGGGAGATGCCGAGAACTTCCGCTGCTTCATCGACGGTCAGGCCGCCGAAGAAGCGTAACTCTACAATGCGACTTTGGGTGGGATCGAGTTTTGCCAGCCGGGTGAGGGCTTCGTCTATCTCATCGAAGGCGACCTCTTTTTTGTCGGTCAGTCCGATCGCTTCTTCGAGGGAGAGTTTGGGGGCCTCGCCTCCGCGCTTGGCGGCGTGGGCACTGCGGGCGTAGTCTACCAGAATCCGGCGCATGAGTTGCGCCGCCACGCCGAAGAAATGGGCCCTGCTTTGCCAGTTAACTCTTGTCTGGTCAACGAGTTGCATATATGCTTCGTGGACCAGTGCGGTTGCCTGCAAGGTATGGCCTGCCCGTTCGCGGCGCATATAACTTGCCGCTAGTCTTCGTAACTCACTGTAAACAATAGAGAAAAGCTGTTCACTGGCCAAGCCGTCGCGCTTCTGCATGGCGGCCAGCAGTTGCGTGACATCGGACTCGTGATGTTCCGGGTTGGGCGAGATGGGTCCCAAAGCTTATGTGGTAGGGACGAGAAGATTCGAACTTCCGACCTGTCGCTTAGGAGGCGACCGCTCTATCCATCTGAGCTACGTCCCCACATGGAAATATTTTAGCAGCGGTTGAGCCCTTTTTGCCCAATATCTTTTCGGAATTGCATTCCGCTGAAACAGATGTTTTTCAGAGCGTCGTAGGCGTTGTCGATTGCCTGCTGCAGACGGGCGCCACGGGCGGTTACGGCGAGAACGCGGCCTCCGGCGGTGACTAGTTTTCCATCGGCCTTCTTGGTTCCTGCCTGGAAGACGATTCCCGCTTTATCGATGCCTGCGATCTCGTCCCCGGTTCTCACTTTGCCCGGATAGCCGCTGGCGGCCAGGACGACGCAGAGAGATGGTTCTGGATGCCAGGCGAGTTTGTGTCCTGCCAGGTTTCCGGTGGCGGCCGCATGGAGCGCGGGAACGAAATCGCTCTGCATGCGATGCATGATGACCTGTGTTTCGGGATCTCCGAGTCGCGCGTTGAATTCGAGAACTTTGGGGCCGTTGGCGGTCATCATGAGACCGGCATAGAGGAAGCCGGTGAAGGGCGTTCCTTCGGCGTCCATTGTCAGGATGGCCGGGCGTATTACTTTGTGGATGGCTTGTTGAGTCTGTTCGGGAGTCAGGATGCCGGATGCACAGTAGGCGCCCATTCCGCCGGTGTTCGGGCCTTTATCGCCGTCAAAGATGTTCTTGTGATCCTGGCTCGGCTCCATCGCGACGAAATCGGTGCCGTCGCTGAGGACGATGAAGCTCACCTCTTCCCCAACCAGAAACTCTTCAATGACGATGCGTCCGCCAGCCTGACCGGCGATTTCACCGGAGAGGATGGATTGGATTGCGGCTTCGGCTTCGGCGCGGTTTTGGGCGATGACAACTCCCTTCCCTGCTGCCAGGCCGTCGGCTTTTAGAACTACTGGCAAGTCGAATTGGTCGAGGGCTTCGAGCGCCGCTGCCTGAGATTCGACGACGGTGAAGCGTGCGGTGGGAATTCCGGCACGGTGCATGAAGGCTTTTGAAAATGCCTTGCTGCCTTCGAGCTGTGCGGCTGCCGCGGTGGGCCCGACGATTGCCATTCCCGCGGCGCGAAAAGTATCCACTACTCCGAGGACGAGTGGCGCCTCGGGGCCTACGACGGTCAGGTCAATTTCCAGCGACTTTGCGATTGCCAGATATTCCTCTGGTGTACCGCTGGGGCAAGGATGGCAGGTTGCGACAGTGGCGATGCCGGGATTTCCTGGGGAAGCGTGCACGGCTTCCACAAGAGGGCTTTGTGCGATCTTCCATGCGAGCGCGTGCTCGCGGCCGCCGCCGCCCAAAACGAGAACTTTCACGGAACTTTCTCCAGACGTTAGAATAGAAGGGCCACATCGGCACAATACCGAATGATAGTTTCTGCCCGTTCTCTTAAGTATGACATTGTTGTGGTTGGGGCCGGTCATGCCGGTTGCGAGGCTGCCCGCGCTGCCGCCCGCATCGGTTTGAAGACCGCAATGATCACTATGAATGCCGACCTGATTGCGCAGATGTCATGCAATCCGGCCATCGGCGGAATCGCCAAAGGACACCTCGTGCGGGAGATCGACGCGTTGGGCGGCGTCATGGGGGAGGCCACCGATGCCGTTGGCATCCAGTTCCGGCTGCTTAATACCAGTCGCGGCCCTGCGGTCTGGTCTCCGCGGGCGCAGTGCGACAAGAAGCAATACCGCGTCCACATGAAGCAGATTCTGGAACAGGAGCCGAATCTTCGAATCCTGCAGGCCGAAGTTGCCGGATTAGTGATAGAGGAAGGGGCGGTTCGCGGAGTGGTTCTGCGGGATGGAAGGCGAGTGGTTTGCGGCGCTGTCGTGATTACTACGGGGACGTTTCTGAACGGTCTTGCGCACGTTGGGGAGACCCGGTACAGTTGTGGCCGGAATGGCGAGGCGTCTTCGAATCTTCTGGCCGATCAGTTTCGGTCTTTGGATTTGGGTTGGACGCGGCTCAAGACCGGAACTCCACCCCGGTTGGATGGCCGCACGATTGAGTGGTCTCGCTTCGAAGCCCAGGATGGGGACAAGGTTCCGACTCCGTTTTCGTTCCTTACCGAGAGCATCAATCGTCCTCAGATTCAGTGCCACATTGCATATACTACGGAAGTCACTCACCAGATCCTGCGTGAAAGTATCAGTAGGTCCCCTTTATATAGTGGTCAGATTGAAGGTGTGGGCCCTAGATACTGTCCTTCTATAGAAGATAAGGTCGTAAAGTTCCCCGATAAGTTGCGGCATCAGATCTTCCTGGAGCCTGAGGGTTTGGATACGAACGAGGTTTACGTCAATGGGATGTCGACCAGTATGCCTATTGATGTCCAGGAAGCGATGGTCGCCTCAGTCCCTGGTTTGGAAGGCGCGGAGATGATTCGTCCTGGCTACGCCATCGAATATGACGCTGTTGATCCCCGTGAGTTGCATCATTCCCTGGAAGTCAAGAAGCTTGGTGGCCTGTTCTTGGCTGGCCAGATCAACGGAACTTCCGGGTACGAGGAAGCTGCTTGTCAGGGGTTGATTGCCGGAATCAATGCCGCTATGCGGGTGATGGGCCGGGAACCTCTTGTCATCGGCCGGACTCAAGGGTATACGGGAATTCTAATCGACGATCTGATCACGAAGGGTGCTGACGAACCGTATCGGATGTTTACTTCGCGGGCTGAGTTCCGGCTTCATCTTCGGATCGACAATGCGGACGAACGGCTTACTTCATTTGGCCGGTCCGTCGGGCTGGTTTCTGATTTGCGCTGGGAGAAGTTTAATCGCAAGCAGGAGCAGAAGGTGCGAGTGCTTGAGTTGTTGAGTGCTAATCGAGCTAATCCTAGTGAGTTTCCTCAAACGTGCGTTTCCGGTGATGACCGGCCAACTTTGGCTGTTTGGCTCAAGCGCCCAGAGGCAAAGATTGCTGTCTTGCAGGATTGGATTGTCTCGCAACTTGGTTCCTCTCCTGAGCACGGTTTGTTGACTACAATTGAGACGGAAGTGAAATACGAAGGCTACATGGCGCAGCAGGAACGCCAGATCGAACATTTGAAGAACAATAGCCGTCGGGAGATTCCTGCGGACTTCGAGTATGAGGGCATCCCAGGCTTGTCCCGGGAAATCACCAGCAAGCTGGTTCGAGTGCGCCCCACCACTCTCGGCCAGGCCGCCAGGATTCCGGGCGTGACTCCTGCCGCAGTGGCAGTTTTGGATGTGTATTTGAGTTTGCAGCGTAGTTAGGTCGATGTTCCACGTGAAACATCGATCCGTATCCCGTTAACCCTGTTCCACGTTCCACGTGGAACATCGTTCTCACGATTACTTTGTACGAGTACCAAGCATCCGTGATAGGATGAATTTTTCAAGAGGTAATTTTGGCTAAAACAATCGCTATTGCCAACCAAAAAGGCGGCGTGGGGAAGACCACGACTGCCATTAATCTGTCCGCAGCTCTTGCGGCCAATGATCTGCGTGTTCTGCTGATCGATTCAGATCCACAAGGAAACGCGACTACCGGGCTCGGTGTCATTAAGGATCCAGACAAAGCTAGCCTCTACCATGCACTGGTCGGTGAGGCCGACGCTTCTGAGGTGATCGTCACGACCAATTATCCTGGTCTTGACCTGTTGCCCGCAGATAGAAGCCTCGTTGGCGCTAATCTTGAGCTGGTCGACATCGAACACAGAGAATTGCGCATGCGGCGTGTGGTGGATTCGGTCCGTGATAAGTATGACTTCATCGTGATTGACTGCCCACCAGCGCTGGATCTTTTGACATTGAATGCATTGGTCGGTGCCGACTCTGTGCTCATCCCCATCCAGTGCGAGTTTTTCGCTCTCGAAGGAATCTCACAGTTGTTGGATACTGTGAACCGCATCCGGGAATCGTTCCAGCACAATGTTCAGATCGAAGGCGTCCTGCTCACGATGTACGACGACAGGACCAACCTCACCAAACAGGTGGCTGATGACCTGAAAGAGTTCTTCCAGGAACAGGTCTTCAAGACGATCATTCCGCGCAGTGTGCGTCTGGCTGAAGCTCCGAGCTTCGGCAAGCCGATCCTCGATTATGATCCGCGCTCCAAAGGTGCAGAAAGCTATATCAAACTCGCAAAGGAGGTGCTCGAAAATGAGCAACGTGCAAGACAGTCAGCGCAAGGCGTTGGGTAAAGGTCTCTCCTCCCTTCTCCCCGGTCGTCCTCTGCAGCCACCTGTGGCTGCTCCCACCCCAGTCGCTGCTGCCGCTGCGCCCGCGCATGAGGCTCCGGCTGCGGAGCCATCTCAACTTCAGATCACGAAAATTGAGATCAATCCCATGCAGCCCAGGGCAGTTTTTGAGCCTGACCGGCTCGAAGATCTGGCTCAATCGATCCGTGCGAATGGTATCATACAACCCCTAGTGGTGCGGAAGGTACAAGGACACTACCAGTTGGTGGCTGGTGAAAGGCGCCTCCGCGCAGCGACGATTGCGGGCCTTACGGACGTTCCTGTGGTGGTCCAGGAGATCCCCGATGAGCGGCTCCTCGAGATTACGCTCATCGAAAATATCCAGCGCGAAGACCTGAACGCCATCGAAGTAGCGCTGGCCTTTGAGAAGCTCAGTCACGAGTTGAACCTCAGCCACGAAGAGATCGCGCGTCGCACGGGCAAGGATCGTTCCACGATCACCAACCTGCTCCGGTTGCTGCGGCTTCCTACGGAGGTCCAGGGACTGGTAGCGGATGGGAAGCTTTCGATGGGGCATGCCCGCGCCATTCTCGGTCTGCCGGAACCAGATCAACAGATCGAGGTTGCGCGCAAGGCCAGCGGCAGCGGCATGTCCGTGCGCTCTGTGGAGCAGATGGTCCAGAAGCTAACCAGGCCTGCCCCGGAGCCGGAGGAACCGCCAGCGGTCGATCCCAACGTCAAGGCGGCCATCCTGGAGATGGAGCGCGTCCTCGGCACCAGGGTCAAGATTGTCGAAAAGGGAGTGGATCGCGGCAGGATCGAAATCGAGTACTTCACGGCCGATGACCTGGACCGGATCTATGGATTGATTGTCGGGGAGCCTTAAAAGGCGGTTGGAAGGAACGTTGCTTGGTGCCGGGAGTAGGACTCGAACCTACGACCTACGGATTATGAGACCGTCGCTCTAACCACCTGAGCTACCCCGGCACGACTCGTACTATTTTAGCGTATAAAGTTAGACGGTTTTTGTCAAATGTTGATATCGCGATCCAGTAGTGTTCATTTGGCGATTACGCCCTTCACCGCCGCCGCCAGCTCGTCGTAATTCATCGTTCCGGGATGGTAGACCCGGACGATGTTTTGCCGGTCGATCAGGACCAGCGTCGGGGTGCTGCTGGAGCCGAAGTTGTTGAAGTTCTCTGTGTTCACCGGTGCCGAACAATCCACCAATTGCCCGTAATACTGCTTGCGGATCTCGTCGATGTACCGCAGTTCGCGGGCTGGTGGCGCGTCTTCCCCGCCCGCCACATATCCGTAAAGCATGGTCGGCGCCACGATCCGCAAATCCTTGAAATCCCTCTTCAGCTTCTCCAAAATCGGCCCCTGCCCCTTGCAGTCCGAACACCAGTGCGCCCAAAAGAAAATAAGTGTTGGCTGGCCACCGGTCTTAGCCGATTGGGCGCATTTCGGTCCCAAGGTTGGCAACGTCACCAGCGCTGGAGCCCTTTTCCCGACCAAACTGATCAGATTAATGTTCTTTTGAATGCGGGCGTGAATGGATGTGCCCTTGTAGGCCGCCAGTTCGCGATTCAGGAACGCCACGGCCTGTGCCCGGTCGCCATGGGCTGCCATGACGGAGGCCTGGACCTCGATCGATGCTCCCAGTCCGAGGGGCAGGAAGCCATCCTGGTCGAGCTTGCGTTTCTTCAATTCGGAGAGGGCGAATTCGCGGGTCTGCTGCGCGTAGGCATCGGCCCGGTCCAGCTGCTTCGCCGCGAGTGCCGCCCTGCCGAGCCACGAATGCGCGGCGATCCACTCCGGCGTAATCCCGGCCGCCGCCCGATACTGCTTGAGCATGGCTTCGGCCACCGGCAGATTCCCGCCCATGGCCGCGGACTTTACGCTGGGAACTAGCTGCGCGAATGCAGCAGGCGCCATCGCCAGGGCGAGGGCAAGCGATAGAGATCTCATGAAGTCTATTGTAAGGTGCGGCCGCCATCCACCACGATGGTCTGACCTGTTAAATAGCTGGACCGGCCCGAAGCCAGCAGCACCGCGATACTGGCGATCTGCTCCGGTTCTCCCAGCTGCTTGAGAGGCTGCTGTGCAATCGCCTGCGCTTCGGCTTGGGGGTCTTTCCAGTAGTATTCGCTGAGCACCGTCTTGATCAGGCCCGGCGCGATCGCATTCACGCGGACACCCTTGGGGCCGAGTTCCAAGGCATACGACTGGGTCATCATGATCAGTGCGGCCTTGGTAATGCTGTACATCATCCCCTCGTACTGCGGCTTCAGGCCTGCAATGGAGGCGATGTTGATGATGGAGCCGGAGCCGCGTTCGCACATGCCGGGCGCAATCAGTTGCGTCAGCCGGTAGGCCGCTTTCAGATTCACATCCACCATCTTGTCGAACTGCTGCTCGGTGGAGGTGAGCACCGGCACCTGTGCGATGTTGGTGGCCGCGTTGTTCACCAGGACGTCAATGCGGCCGAACTGCGCGGTGGTCGAAGCCACCAGCTTCCGCAACTCGTCGCCGCGCCCCACATGACACACCGCGGCGAAGATGCTGCCCGGAGCCTGCTTCGCGACTTCGATCAGCGTCTCCTGCTTGCGGCCGCAGATCACGACCTTCGCGCCCTCCCGTGCAAAGGCTAGCGCGATGGCTTTGCCGATGCCGCGGCTGGCTCCCGTGACGAGCGCGATCTTGTCCTTCATTCGCCCAGGATCTCCCGCGCGTAACGGACACTCGCCTCGAGATCGGTCCGCTCCTGTTCGGCCTGTTTGTCTTTGGGGACCGGAGCCGGATTCGGACGGGCAGTTCCCTTCTCCGCGATTGCCAGGTACCGCGCGAACTCCCACGCCGGAGTGCGGCGGTAGGCGTCCCAGAACTTGGGTTGAAGGAAGTTAAAATTGCGTGTCCCGGTGACGATGGTTTCGAGCGACATCGCCTTGCCCGGACAAAGTTCGGCGTACTTCTTCACCCATTCGCGAATCCCGACATTGCCCTCGCCCATGCGCACCCACTGCATGGCGGCGCCATCCGGTGTGCGCCACACTGCGGAGTCGCGAACGTGACTGGTGAGGACGTAGGGGGCCAGGGTTTCGAGCGTGAGGTGCGGATCTTCGATGGTCCACAGCGGATTGCCCGAATCGATGCACGCTCCCACAAACTCCCTGCCTGCTCCTTCGATGAGCGATTTCAGTTCGCGCGCCTGCATGTCGCCGGCGTGATTTTCGATCGCGATCTTCAGGCCGTAGTCCATGGTGCGAGAGCGCACGCTGCGCAAAACCTTGATGGCGTTTTCAATGTGCGCTTCCATCGGAATCGCGGTGCTGCGGTCTGCCATGCTGCCGAGGAATGCTCGCACGATCTTCGAGCCCACCGTTTTGGCCGCATCGAGCATGCGCGTGATCTGTTCTTCGGCGGTGCCCTGCTTGGGATCGAACAACGTTGAACTGGGGCAGATCGACCTCATGCCAAGTTCGATCTCAATGCCCAGCTTTTCGGCGTGGGCGCGCACCTTCTGGAGATGCTCCTTCTCCAGATTCCCGATGAAACGGATCTCAGAGAAGTGAACTACCTGTGTCTTGAACTTGGCACAGTAATCGAGATTCTGAAAAGCGTCATAACCCGACGTCCGGATACTGAATAAGTCGACACCAAATTTCACGGAATTCCCTCGCGCGGCGGCAGGCTTGGGCGCAAGGGCGCCAGCCAGCAGCATTCTTCTGGATATCTCAGGCATGTAAGTAGTATATTCCGCGGACTAGCCGCGTAGTTGGCTGGCCAGCCAGGTGATGTACTTCACGTGGCGGGACTGCGCTTCTTTGATGATCTCAGGCGGCAACTCATCCAGATGGCGCTTGAAGAAGCGACCATCGGTATCTGTCGAGCCCACAACGTTGCCGAGCCAGAAGACCAGGAACAGGTTCCCATCTGTCCGGCCCTTCTCGGCCGTGCCAAGGTACGAGCCGGTATACTTCGTGGCCAGTTCGCTTTCCGAGCCGAACGCACCTGCTGCGGCGAACGCATTGCAGCGCGCCACCATGCGATCGAAAAGTGCACGCGGAGCGGAGCCCTCAGGTTGCTCGCTCAACACATCGAACAACTGCAGTTGCAGTTCGCCGGAGATCTTGTAGTTCCAGCGTCCATTGGTAGCCCGGCCGATCTGGTTCAGCACCGTGGCCTGCTTGCCGCTGCCGGAGTGAATGCTCAGAGTCCCATTGAAATGGCGAGCCAGTGCAGAAAGGTCTTTCACGCGCGCATGCAGTTCCGCGATGGGATCTCCGCCGAACTCCTGTGCGGTGCGAGTCAGCAGCTCCGGCCACATCTTGTGTTCGGCGTAGGTTTCGAGCTCGGCCATCGTTTCAGGATAGGCTTGTCTCTTTTTGAAGCCGAGATTCGGAGGCACCAGTTGCGCGGGGCGGCCATGCGCCTTCAACCAGTGCATGTAGAAGAACAGTTCGGCCGGCGTAGTGAGTGTATCGGCCTCATCGAGCGAGGGCTCAAAATCAAAGGTCCGGCTCAGGCCGGTGGAGATCTTGGCGCGGCGAATCGCATCGAACAGTTCGATGTTGACCTGAATGCTGCGGCCGAATTTCACCGCCAGGCGTTGGATCTCCGGGATGGAAAACGCAAACGTTCCGGCGGCGGTTTCCAGGCGCTTGGAAAACTCCTCCAGAATCCAAGTCTTATCCTCGTCCTTGAAATGCTGCTCGAAGCGGTCAGCCACTTCGGTGTCCGTCAGCGGCGATGGATGGCGCAAGTCCGCGCGCAACTCGAACAGGCGTGATGTATCGGTCGTGAACTTGGTGTAGCCGGCAGCCTGCTTGATCGCTTCCTTGGTCGCTTCGATCGACAGCGCGATTTCCTCAGGTGTCGACCCGCTGACAATAAAATGGTCAGCCTCGGCGTTGTAGCCCTCACGCCAACCGGCGCGGATGGCGGCCCACAGTCCTGCGTGATAAAGGTGCTTGATGGAAACCCGCGTATGGCCGGGGGCTGTGGGATCTTCGCCATCGCGGGATGCGATCGCCGCGTCGGTGGTCATTTCACGGGTTGCGGACAGTTGTACCGTTGATGCGAGATTGACGCCGAGCGTTTTGTGGATGGAACGGAACGCGTCGAAAGCCGCGGGCAGGCTGATCTCCGGATGTCGATTGCCAACCGCGATTGCGGGCAGCGCACCCTGTGGCCTGGGCAGGAAGGCCCTGTCCACTTTTTCGGCATAGGTGCGGATGTGGTCGTGGCAGGAGCTATCGAAGGGGATCGCGTTGACCACAATCTCCCGGCCTCCGCCGGGCCGCATGCGGCCGATCAGCAGCGGCTTCGGGAACAACGAACTGAAGGGCGCCGTGGCCGGGGCCATGTACAGGAGCACCTGCGTAGTCCTGCCATGCAGGATTCCGTCCACTGCAATGTAG
>Ga0073936_10000156_pt1 | contig 93783 bp, 78 predicted proteins | sample AliMusrvi5mmetaG_FD_87041 | JGI IMG/M metagenome (GOLD analysis project Ga0073936, IMG submission 87041) | Freshwater lake bacterial and archeal communities from Alinen Mustajarvi, Finland, to study Microbial Dark Matter (Phase II) - Alinen... | ecosystem: Environmental > Aquatic > Freshwater >... | reverse complement strand
TGCGCGAGATCACCCAGAAACTGATCCTGGAGACCCCGGAAACCGCCCAGATTTCCAAAAGCAGAAACCATCCCAAACCTCGCTTAACTTAGTGCCATTCGGGTCAGTGTGCATATTCTTGCATTGTTCTGGATGCTTTATTGGTTTTGCCGGGCAAATCTGCATATTGGGGTGTAGAATCGAGTCCGCCCGCGCCGCGCGTCATCTGGCCCGGCGGCAAAGGGGGTTCTTGCTCTTTGACATTTGCGCGGCCCGCCTTGGTGCCACTTTATCATTGAAGGCAAAAAGTCTGACGGAGAGGCCAAAGCCGCCGAATTTCTGGATCTGTCCCCAAGCACGTTGCGGGACTATTCAGACAAGGGAATCATTCCGTGCTATCGGATCGGCAAGCACAGGAAATACACTTGGAGAAGATCCGGGAACATCGAGAGGGCCAACGGTTTCGTTGTTTGCGTCCGCGTAAAAACATTCAGGCAACGTGTTCACCTAAATACCGAAATGGAATCTCACGCAGAGGCGCAGGGGCGCAGAGGAGAGGAAGTTACGAAAAATAGGTCGCACATCTTGCGGGCGAGTGGTGATCTCCCTCCAACTCTCTGCGGCACAGCGGCTCTGCGTGAACCCCTACCCCTGCATTTTCCTGTTTAGGGTTCATGGCCGATCTGTTGGAAGATCAGACTCCAGCCAACTGACGGGCAATCTTGGCGTCGGTGCGGGCGACGACCTCGCGGATCGTGAGGGATTCTTCCGGGGTCGCTGGTCGGAAGCCTCGCGAAAGGAGGAATTTTTCCGCGTCAGCTTCCATGAAGGGTTTTTCCGCGCGTTGCGGAACACGGACAGAAAAGCCCACGCTCTCAGTTCGCGGTGAAAAAGCGGATGTGCTCCTGCCCATTTTCTTGGAAATCACGGATGGCATTGTAAAAAACCTCTTCGCTACTCAAGCCGAAAAACCATTCTTTTTCAAGAAGTCCTTTTTTCAAGCCGAGAATGTCTCTGTGGGGGGTGCCGTGTGCGGTGTCGTATCTGGCAACGCAATGTTCGCGCCCGACGATCTCCGCAATGAACAGAACGACAAAGGAAACGATCCGCCCCCGCTCGGTTCGCCACGACGCGATAACCAGTCCGTAGTCGAGCCAATCAATAAAACTTTTGTCCGGCATCGTCGGGAGGATGTCACGCGGCCTTGCGGATGGGAATCAGGAAAAGGCCTCAGTCCCGCGTATTGTCGCCTTTTTTTAAAATCTGTCACACTCCCGGCATGGCAAGGCAAGGGGGCGTTTCTTCCCTATTGACATCCGAGTTGTTCGGAATGGGGCCAAGGCGATTGCTGCGGGTAGGAGGTGTATTTTTGCGGCCGCTCGAAAAACGGCGCGCGCGGACGCGGCAGCGGTTTCCACACCACCGGAGCGCAGGGTGCGCTCGGGGGAGATTTCGCGAAGCGGAACCCGCAGGGCGAACCGGAGTGCCGGGCGGCGCGGAGAGAGACTTCCGGAGGAAGCCCGAAGGGGCCGGTGCGCGGGAGCGCAACGGATCAAACTCGCGGGAGCGAGCGAGTCAAAGGTTCGCCCTCCCATCGTTGGCGTTATGCGCGGATCGGGGCGGGAAGGCCCGCCCTTGCAATTCCCGACCGGAGCAGACAGGGTTGGCGCATGCGTTCGCGTGCGGCAAAAGGTTTTTGGATCAGGGTTGGCGAGCAGCCTTTCGGCGTGCTCCTTGTGGCTTTGCTGCTCATGCTTCTGCTTTCCCCCTGCGTCACATTTTTCGAGCGGCTGAGTCCGGCTTTCACCGGGATGACCCTGCTCGCCCCCTTGAGCCTGATCGTGATTGGAGCCTCGGCGCTCACTCTTTGGCAGCGCGCCCGGCACCACGCCTGGCATATGGTTGCCACGGCCTTTGTCATCGCAACCCTGATGCTTGGCAGCGTGATCACCCACCACGCGTTTCTGGCGGCGCAACTCATCATCCAGATCCTCTTTCTGGGCCGGGTCATCCACGTCGTCGTGCGCTCGGTTTTTACCGCGAAGGACGTGACAAGCGATGTCCTTTGCGGTGCCGTCTGCGTCTATCTGCTCACCGGCGTGCTGGCCGGTCTGGTTTTTGTGCTGATCGAGTTCCTTGCGCCCGGAAGCTTCCGTCTGGTGGACATTGCAAATCCGGCCATACGGAGCCAGGACATCCTCCTGAAAGATCCCGGATGGCTGATGTATTTCAGCTTTGTCACGCTGACGACCGTGGGATACGGCGACTTGGTTCCCAACAGCGGGATCGCAAGAAGCGCCGCCGTGATGGTGGCGGTACTCGGTCAGGTTCTCCTCGTCGTGCAAATCGCGCGCCTCGTGGGCATGCACGTCGCACAGTCGGCTCGATCCGGGCGGGACGGGTGAGCTTCCCGGCGAGGGGATGACAATCAGTTGGCTTTGCCAAGAATATCGAGATGCGTCATCTCGACAGAGCGGCGGGTTTGCGGGTCATGGCGCTCGATCCGCATTTCTTTGAGCATCCACTGGCCGTCGATTGTCTGGCCGGACACAACCTTGAAAGACTTTGCCAGCTTTCCATCGCGGTCATATCCTTCGATGCGAATCAAGGCGCCGGATTGGCGGCCGATCCAGACCCGAACGACGCCATATTGCGAGAAAGCCGACGGAGCGGGGATTTCGATTTTGTAGGAGGGAATCAATGCGATCGTCTCTTCGCCGAGCAGTCGGGGATTTTTCCAATAGAGAAACCGGAGCGCCAGATCCTCGTAGGAGAGCAGGCCGCCGCGAACCGGATCATCGTAGCGCGCCGCCAACACGGGGCCGGATTTTCCGCCGCGCCGCTCCTCGAGCGTCGAGGATTTGTCGCCGAGTCCAAGCAGGATTTCCTGGTTGGGATTTTGAAAGAGATACGAAATCTTCCCGTCGCGGACGGCGATTTGAAAGGGAACCTTGTCCGTCCCGGAGCGGAGCTGTGCGTTGAGCGTGATCGGCTTTCCAAGGGGGTTGACCCTTGCGGCGCGAAGGATCGCTTCGGCGTCCGAATCGGCCCGCGCCTCGATTGTGAGGAAAGCCGATCCGGCGAGAATCGTGAAAAAACAGAGCGGGCGAAAAAACGGAGTCATTCGGGGAAGTGTATAGCAGGGGGCCCGCGGGACATGAAGCGATTGTTTCCTTCCCCCCCGAGGGGCGGCCGGGGCGTTGTCCGCAGTTGGCGGGGATGGATCGCTTTATCGAATTCTGTTCAACCCCACGGTTTCCGAGTATTGAGACATTTCGATGAACACGGAAAAACTTCTTGAGATCCTTGCAACGCCAAGCCCTTCCGGATGGGAAAAAGCCGGGCAGACCGTCTGGATGAAGGAAGCCGCAACGGTCTCCGACCGGGTCGAGCACGACGCCTACGGCAATGCCTGGGCGGTTCTCGAAGGAGTCGGCGGCTCCCCGCGCGTCATGATCGAGGCCCACGCCGACGAGATCGGGTTTATCGTCCGCCATATTGACGAAAAGGGATTTCTTGCGATCGGGCCGCTTGGAGGATCCGACCGGACGCTGGCTCCCGCGCGGCGTGTGAAGATTTTCGGCTCGAAGGGCATCGTGCCGGGCGTCATCGGCAACACCGCCATCCATTTGCGCGATACGAAAAAGGACAAATCTCCCGAATGGAAAGATCTCTTCGTGGATATCGGAGCAGGCTCCGCAAAAGAGGTTGCCGACCGCGGCATCCGGGTGGGACATCCCGCCATCTTTGAAGAAGCGGCCGTGGAATTTGCCGGCGGCCGGATCGTCGGCCGCGCCCTGGATAACCGCGTGGGAGGGTTCCTCCTCACGCGCATCCTGCGCGATCTGGCGGAAGGCGGATCGCGCCCGGAAGCCACAACATTCGCCGTGAATGCCGTCCAGGAGGAAATCGGCAGTCACGGCGCACGCATGGCCGCGCACCGGCTCAATCCCGGAGTCGCCATCATCTTTGATGTCACACACGCCACCGACACTCCCGGCATCAATGCCAAAGAACACGGGCTCGTCGAGCTCGGCAAAGGCCCCGCCCTCAGCCACGGCGCCGCCAACCACCCGCTCGTCGTCGGACGCCTTCTCGAAGTGGCCGACAGGGAAAAAATCCCCGTCCAACACGAGGCGGTCTCGCGCTCCACACGCACCGATGCCGACGTCATCTACACCACGCGCGAAGGGATTCCCTCCGCCCTGATTTCGATTCCCCTTCGCTACATGCACTCTCCGGTCGAAATGGTTTCGTTCGCCGACCTCGAACTTGCGACCCGTCTCGCGGCCGGCTTTATCCGAAGCCTCACAGCGGCCGATGTGTTCGGGCTCTTCTCCTGAAAAAACCGTTGCGTATCCTTGAAGGACGATGAAAATCCAGCGCTGCCTCGACCCGGACGGAAACATTTTTTATGCGGAACTCCTCGCTGACGGTTCATCCGCGCGGCTTGCGGGCGATCTTTTTGGCGGATTGGAGCCGACCGGTTCGGCGGCTGAGATTGCCAAAGTCCTCGCCCCCGTGGCCCCGCCGGCGATCTATTGCACCGGGCTCAACTATCACAAACATGCCGAGGAGACCGGCCTGCGCATTCCGCAATTTCCCGTGCTTTTCATGAAGGCGCCGACAGCGGTTCAGAATCCCGGCGATCCGATCCGCATCCCGGTCCGCCTCGCCAGCCATGAGATCGATTACGAAGGCGAGTTGGCGATTGTGATCGGTCGGACGACGAAAAATGTGAGCCGGGAAAACGCGCTCGCCCATGTGCTCGGTTACACCTGCGCGAACGACGTGAGTGCGCGCGACTGGCAGGTCAAATTCGGATCCGGCCAGTGGTGCCGGGGCAAGACCTTCGACACCTTCGCGCCGCTCGGCCCCTGCCTTGTCACCCCCGACGAAATCCCCAACCCGAACGCCCTCGCCCTCCGAACGAGCGTCAATGGCGAAATTCTGCAGGAGGCGAAGACCTCGGATATGATTTTCGACGTGCCCGCCCTCATCGCATTTTTCAGCGGCAGCACGACGCTCCTCCCCGGCACCGTCATCCTCACCGGCACGCCAAGCGGGGTCGGCATGGCCCGAAAACCTCCGGTCTGGCTCAAACCCGGCGATGTGGTGACGGTCGAAATCGAAAAAATCGGATGCCTCACAAACCCCGTGGCTCTTGAAGACTGAACCTCCCATGCCCTTGCCGTCCGATCCGATCGCATTCGGTCTCCCTCACCGCGCCCCGTTTCTTTTTCTTGACCGCGTCACCTCGCTCACGCCGGGGGAGGAGGCACGCGGAGAAAAAACATTTTCCGCGGACGATCCGATTTTTCGCGGGCATTTTCCCGGCGATCCGATCATTCCGGGCGTGATTCTCACGGAAGCCCTTGCCCAGCTTGCCGGCATCGCCGGGGCCGGTTCCGAGGGCCGCACGTTCCTTCTCTCGGGCATCCGTTCCATGAAATTTCCCGCCGCCGCACGACCGGGAGACCTCCTTGTGCTTCACGCCCGCAAGACAGGCGGACTTGGCGGGCTGGCTCAATTCGAAACCATCGCCCGCGTCGCGGAGACAACGGTCGCCGCAGGCCAGATCATCCTCAATGAACCGGCCGCGCAATAGGGGAGCGGGCATCCCGCCTCTGCGTCCCGAGCGCAGACAGGCACCCGGGGCGATCCTTCCGAGTGTCAAATCGCGCTTAAGTCAGCGGCCGGTCCGCCCAATCGCTTGTCCGAATGTTTCCCTCTCTTGATGTCTGGGAGGATCGCTTGGCGAGGTCTCCCGCCGGGCAGATGGCGCTTGACGAGGCGCTCCTGCTGGGCGCGAGGGATCCGAGCCTTCGCCTCTACCGTTGGGCGGTGCCGGCGGCGACGTTCGGGTATGCCCAACGGCTTGCGGACGTGCGCCCGCGTGCCGGTGCGCTGGCTTTGGTGCGGCGCTGGACCGGCGGGGGCATCGTCATTCATGGGGGCGATCTGACTCTGGCCCTGGCGGTTCCCGCCCGGTTTGATTTCTGTCGGCAGAAACCCGTGGAAATCTACCACCGGATCCACAGCGCGCTCCTTCCGGCCCTGGCGGAGTTCTTTCCCGGGGTTCGTCTCGCTGTGCCCGCCGACTGCCGGATCGGCCCCGCTTGCTTCGAGGCTCCGGCCCCCGACGATATTCTTTCCGGCGGAGTGAAAATTTGCGGCGGTGCGCTCCGGCGCGGGCGGCACGGGATCCTCTACCAGGGCTCGATCGCTCTCGCCGGGGCGGATTGTTCCGCGTCCATCGCGCACGCCTTTTCCGCCGATATCCGAATAAATTCGCAGGCCGCGCAGATTGAGAAAATGGCGCTGCGGCTCACGGCGGAAAAATATGCGACGGCGGCATGGAACGCGATGCGCTGAGCCGCTGAGGATCCGCCTTGTCGCCGGCACTCAGGCTTTTGGAAACCACTGGTAAAGCATGAAATAGACGAGCACGCCGGTGACCGAGACATACAGCCAGAGCGGAAAGGTCCAGCGGGCCCAGACGCGATGGCGGTCGTAGCGGGACTGAACGGCGTGCCGGATTGTGATCAAGACCAGAGGCACGATGCCCATCGCCAGCAGGATGTGGGAGGTCAGCATCCCGTAGTAGAATATCCGGATAACGCCCCCTCCACCAAACGGTGTGTGGAGGCCCCTGACGAGGATTTTGTGAAGGACGTAGGTGGTGAGAAACACACACGAGACAATGAACGCGGCAGCCATGCAGTTGCGGTGCGCAATTTTCCGGTCGGTCTTGATACAGGCATAGCCGGAGAGGAGCAGGACGGTTGCAAGCGCATTCAGGCAGGCATTAAGGGCGGGCAGGTCGGAAATTGTCATGGAGAAAAAAAGTGGAGCGGGCGGGTTGATCCGGAAGGAAGGGGATGCAATTTATCTCCGCGTTGCCACGAGCAGGCCGAGGAGAACGGGCAGATAGACAATTGAGGAAAAAAACAGCGAACGCGCGGCACCGCGACTGCGTCGGAGCACGAAGTGCATTGCGACCCCCGAAAAAGCACACCCCAGAACGAGCGCGCCGAAGAAGTAAAACGAAGAATGGTATCCGAGTACGGCCGGCAGAAGCGTGATCAGGAGCAGGCACAGCGAGTAGAGCAATGCCTGCCGCGAGGTGACCGCGCCCCCGGCGTCGGTCCCCGTGATCATGACGCACCCGGCGTTTGCATAGTCTTCGCGATACATCCAGACAATCGCCAGAAAGTGGGGCATTTGCCAGAACCAGAGAATCGCAAAAAGCAGGCAGCCTTCCAGGTCGTAGCGCCCGCGCGCGGCAAGCCAGCCGATGAGCGGAGGCAGCGCGCCGGGAACCGCACCAACCAGAGTGTTCAACGCGCTCCAGCGCTTCATGGGCGTGTAGAGAAGGAGGTAAATGGCGATCGTCGCAAAGGCCAGGAAGGCGGCCCGGATATTCGTCAGAGTGCCCAGAATCAAAATGCCCGCAACCGATAAGAGGAGGCCAAAAAGCAGGGCCTCCCCCGGCAGCATCCGGCGGGCGGGGAGCGGACGGGTTCGCGTGCGTTTCATGCGTCCGTCGAGTTCCCGTTCCCACCATTGGTTCAAGGCCGAGGCCCCGCCGGAGCAGAGCGCGGTGCCGGCGAGCGTTGCGGCGAGCAACGTCCCGTTGAACGGCCCGCGCCACCCGAGGAGGAATCCGACAAGCGTCGTCGCCAGCACAAGCAGGGAAAGCCGGGCTTTGACCAGCATGAGGACGTCGTCCCAAAACGATTCCTCACGGGACAGGGAGATCGTTGCGGCCGATTTCATGCGGAGCGGGAAACGCTGGCGAGGGCCACGGGGTCGGGAAAGGCAAAACGTCCGGGCTGTCCGCCCCTGAAGAGCCGGAAAGAGAAAAGCACACCCACCAACAGGGTGAGCGCCCCGATGGCGACGTGCGTCGTTGCGACGTCGGCGGCTTTGTTCGACCAGATCGTCCAGGCGCCGAGGCCGATTTGAACGAGGATCATAGCAAGCCAGATCCGGCACCAAACGCGCACCGGGCGCTGGTGCGTGCAGCCCGCGGTCTGCCACACCGTCGCGGCGATGCCCGCCAAAATAAGAACGGCAACAAACCGGTGTGCCATTTGCAACCAGATCTGAAACGCGGTGGCGGGCGCCTGATCCTTTGTCGTTCTTTGGGCGTTGATCGCGGCCAGAGCCGGTTCGGAGGTGTCGGGCAACACGCTGCCGTAGGCCAGGGGAAAGTCGGGGATCGAGAGTCCGGCATGTTCATGGCGCATGGTCGCCGCGATGCCGAGCTGAATAAAAAGAAGGAGCGTCAGGGCGGGGACAAGCTGGCGCAGCGGCTTGTCCGGAGCCAGCAGATCCCATGTGCCCGAGAGAAATTGCGGGCTCTCCACCAAGGCCAGGAGCCCGAGGGCGCAAAAAAACGACTGCGCGAGCAGCGCGTGGAAAATGCCGAGTTCGTTGCTGTGGAGAGTGACACGCAGCCCGCCGAGCACCCCTTGAATGCAGACGGCAAAAAATGCGGCAACGCCGAGAATTTTCACCCAGCGCCGCCGTTCGACAACAAGAAGCCCTCCGGCCAGAACCAGTGTCATCAACCCGACCCCGGAGGCGATCAGGCGGTGGCTGTGCTCGTAAAAAACCCCGCCCACCCAGCGCGAAATGGGGAACAGAAACATATTGTAGCCGTAGGTATTCGGCCAGTCGGGCACCGTCAGACCGGCTTCTTTGGACGTGACGAGCCCGCCGCTGCAGATCAAAACAAACGTCGCCGCAAGGGTCAGCAGCGACCAGAGAAAGACGAGCGATTGCCCGAAGGGAAGAAGGGAGGGCTTTTTATTGGTCATCTGGTGGATACGGTTCAACGTCCGTTGGCGATCATGAGGCTGGGAAGGAACTGGCGCACGAAATTGTTTTCGCCGAGGTCAACGGCGGAGTTGATCGTGTCCCGGGAATTGAACGAAACAAACCACAACCGGGGCATCGGTTCCCGGGATGAGGACGCGTTGAGGCGGGCGTGAAGAACATATTCCCCCTCTTCCGGGACACGGAATTCGAACCGCCCGCTGGCGTCGGTGGTCGTGCTGGCGATCGGGTTCGGCATTCCGGCTGTGAAAAAATCCGCCTTGCCGGCCGCGTCGGCCGCCGGATTTTTTTCCGCCAGGCCGGCCCGGGCCGCCAGGTGGGATTCGATTGCCGCGCGCGGGAAAAGAAAGATCCGGATCCCCGGCATGGCGATCCGTTTTCCGGATTCGTTGCGCAGGATGAGGCTTCCGCGAACGAGGCCGGGCCCGGCAATTTCCCGGGCGGCAAAGAGCTGGTGCTGGTAATCTTTTTCTTTGGCTTCGAGCTTCTTCCCGAGTTCCCCAACTTGCGCCGCGGATGCCGCCAGTTGGTCGTAGAGGCTGTTGACCCAGAAACCGGCGGAGAGCAGCAGGGCCACCGCGATGAAAAACAGAATCCAACCGGCAAGGAGCGGGCCCATCAGTTTGTCGGCGCGTCGTTTCTGCCGCAAATCGGATCCATATCTCTCATTTCTCGGGGGGGATCGGAAGGAAGCTTCCGCGCCATGATTGCGCAAAAACCGGCGCACGGTGATTTTCTCCGGTCGTTCCTCGCTCGAACAAAGATCGGATTCCCGAAAGTGCCCGGTATCACAAAGCGAAGCCAGTTGCTGCGGCCGGTAGCGCCCGATGACTTTGCCCTCCCGTTCGACAGTGACCAGCGGGTTTCTCATGTGTTGTTTTCTTTTTCCATGAAATTCCCGTGGGAGGCAACCCATGTGACGGCCTCTTCACGGCTGCGCAGAGTGCCTTCCAACTGGCGCACCTGCACGGCATCCAAGATGCGCTTGAAAGCCGGTCCCGGCGTGCGTCCCATGGCGATCAGGTCGTTCCCGGAGATCAACGGGGGAGGGATCAACGGTTCGTGGGAAAATTCTTCCCGCTTGGCGAGGAGAAAATCATAGTTGTCGAGCAATCCGTGCGAACCGAGACAATCGACCCGGTGCAGTTCCAGTTCGTCGTCCATCGTTGGCCGTGCGAGGAACTGTTTGAGCGTGGCGACGCGCATGTTCCGGACATCCTTGAAGGCCATGTGATTTTTCACGGCGGTCACGGTGGCTTCGGTCTCGGCATTCGAGAACCTCAGCCTGGAAAAAATCGCTCCGGTCATCGCGGCGCTCACGCTTTCGTGTCCGTTGAACCGGATCCGTCCGGTCGGATCCCGCCGGGATGTCGGCGGCTTTCCGATGTCGTGCAGCAGGGTTGAGAACACGAGCGGCACGGAAACCCGGGATGGCAGCAGTGAAAGCATGAGACGGGTATGCACGAAGACATCGCCCTCCGGATGGAATTCCGGCGGCTGCTCACAGCCTTTCATGGCCGTCACTTCCGGAAGCACACTGGCGAGCAAGCGGCTGCGATCCAGGAGATCGAAGCCCCGCACCCGCGAAGGATGAAGAAAGATTTTCACGAGTTCCTCGCGAATCCGCTCGGCGCTCACCGCCAGGATCGCGTCCGCGCCCGCGTCGAGCGCCTTCCACGTTTCCGGATCAATCTCAAACCCCAGCGAGGCGGCAAACCGCACCCCGCGCATCAGCCGGAGCTTGTCTTCTTGAAAGCGTTCCGCGGGGTTCCCGATGCACCGGATCACTCCCGCTTTGAGATCCGCCTCGCCGCCCACAAAATCCAGAATGCGTTTTTCCACCGGGTCGTAAAAAAGCCCGTTGATTGTGAAGTCCCGGCGCCGGGCATCCCCTTCCGCCGTCGTGAATGCGACCGATGTCGGATGCCGCCCATCGACATAAGCCCCATCTGATCGGAACGTGGCCACTTGAAATTCCGCGCCCCCTTCAAGGACGACAATGACACCGAATTGCGCGCCGACGGCGACCGTCCGGGGGAAGAGCCGTTGAACCTCCTCCGGGCGCGCGCTGGTGGCCACGTCGATGTCGTGAGCGGGTTTGCCGAGCAGCATGTCCCGCACGCAGCCGCCCGCAAAAAAGGCCTCGTGCCCGGCCTGGCGCAGGCGTTCGACGATTCGCGTGGCGGGGACTTCCATCCGGGCGCTACTTTAATGCCGCCCACACCCGGTGTACATCATCGTGATCTTCGAGGGACTGGAGGAACTCCCCGACGTCCGAGCGCTGTGCGTCGTCGAGTGCCGGAAGTTGTTTCGCAACGTGCCCGAGTTCGCTGGTGACAACCGTCCAGCCATTTGCGGCCAGCCACTTGGAAACCGCGGCGGTCGCCGTCCGTTCGGTCAGGAATCTGGCACCTGTCAACCCTTCCGGGATGTCGTCATTTTCGTCGTGGGTGAGGGGCGCGAAATCGTTTGCGCCGGCCTCGATCGCCGCCGCTTCCACGTCCACTCCCGCATCCGGGTGGTGGGCTTCGACGATGCCCACATGGTCGAACAAAAACTTGTTGCTTCCGGCGACGCCGAGCTGTCCGCGTTTGAACAGGACGCGGAGTTCGGGGGCGGAGCGGTTGACGTTGTCGGTGAGCACCTCGACAATGACCGGCACTTTGTGGGGGGCATAGCCTTCAAAGACCATGTGTTCGAGGACAAGTTTGTCATCGCCGATTCCAGCCCCTTTCTTGATCGCCTTTTCGATCGCATCGCGGGTCACCGAGGCCCGGCGCGCCTTTTCCACGATGGCGAACAGCCGGGCATTCCCCTCCACATCGGGGCCTCCCGCCTTCGCGGCAACCATGATTTCTTTGACCAGTTTGCCGACGACCTGGCCCTTTTTGAGGTTCGCCACTTCCCGTTTTGCATGCAGCCACTGTCTTCCCATAGGGAGGGGAATCTACCCTCCTTCCACGCCTTCAGGCAAATTCATTTCAATCCCGCAGGCGCGATTGGGTGCCCTGACCGCCGTGAGCTGGCGCGGTTCCCTTTTTTCCGCATCGGGCCGGGAAGCCGTTCAGGAGCCGGGTTCGGCCTTTGAAACAACGCCGCTGTGGATATCCACATGGGTTGCGCGGTGGGTGCGGAAAAAGGCGTGGCGATCCAGAACTTTTTCCTGGAAGGCTTCCAGATACAGAAAGAGAGCGGGCGTGACGTAGAGAGTGATCAACTGGGAAAAAATCAGGCCGCCGACGATGATCAGGCCCAGAGGCTGACGCGAGCGGCCGTCGGCGCCATGGCCCAAAGCGAGAGGCACGGCGCCCATCAGCGCGGCAAAGGTCGTCATCATGATCGGGCGGAACCGCTCGATGCAGGCCTCGTGAACCGCCGTCGCGCGATCCATGCCGTCAGCCATTCGCTGGAGGGCGAAATCGATCATCATGATCCCGTTTTTCTTAACGATGCCGATGAGCAGGAACATCCCGATGTAGGCGTAAAGCGAGGCCTCCTGGTTGAAAAGCAGCAGCGTGGCCAGACCGCCGACGGTTGCAACCGGCAGCGCCGTGAGAACCGTGATCGGATGCACATAACTTTCGTAGAGAATGCCGAGAATCACATACATGGAAAACACCGCGAAGATCATGAGCACCGACAACCCGGCGATGGTTTCCTTGAAGACCTCCGCTTCCCCCTGGAGGTTCCCCCGAACGGTCGGCGGGAGGATTTGAGCCGCGGTCGATTCCACAAATTGCGTCGCCTCGCTGATGGACGCCCCGGGCACAAGGTTGAAGAAAATCGTGACCGAGGGAAATTGGTTGATGTGATTGACGGATTGGGGGCCGATCACCTCTTTCCATCGCGCCACGGCGGAGAGCGGGACGAGCGATCCGCCAAGGGAACGGACATGGAGCTTTTCCAGATCGGGCGCACTGGAGCGGTTCCGGTCACTCGCCTCCACGATCACCTGGTATTGGTCGTTCGTCTTTTTAATCAGGTAGGCATAGTTTTGCGAGTAGGCGTTGCGCAAAGCCGTCAGGATCGCCTGCGAGGAGATGCCGTAGCTCGAGGCCTGATCGCGGAGGATGTCGATCCGGAGGCTCGGTGTGTTCAACTTCAGATCCGAATTCACGAAAAGAAATCCGGGATACGCGCGCAATTTTGCGATGAGTTCACCGGCAACGCGGTTGATTTCGTCGGGGTTGATCCCGCTGAGAGCGTAGGCAAATTTTCCCTGGGTGGTCGCTGTGGCCCCCGTGCTGATTTGCAGAACCGGATTGGCCTGGAGGAAGGCCATGATCCCCGGGATCTGCCCGATTTTCTGCATCAGGCGGCCGGCGACAACCTCTATGGGCGGCCGATCCTGCACCGGTTTCAGAAAGGCCAGAGTGAACGCCTGCGAGGAAGAAAGACGGCCGCTCAGACCCGAGACGGTGATCGAGACATCGACCGCGTCATCGTTCCGAAGGATTTCGTCCACCTGGTATTGATATTTGTGAATCCGCTCGGGGGAGGTTCCTTCCTGGGCTTGGAAGATGCCACGGATGAACCCGCTGTCGCCGGTGGGAAGAAGGGATTTGGGGATGATCAGAAAGCAGATGATCGTGCCGGCAAAGCTCGCCACCCACGCCACCGCCGAAATCCATTTGTGACGGAGGAAGAAGCCCAGCGAGGCGCCATAGAGGGAAAGAACCCTTCCAAAAACGGCTCCCGACAGGTTTTCCATGCGCGTTTTCGTGCCGCGCTCGTGCCGCACCAACAAGCGCGAGCACATGAGCGGGGTGAGGGACAGCGAGACGACCCCCGAGGAAAGAATCGCCATGATGATCGTCACGGCGAATTCCTGAAGTTGGCGGCCAAGCAACCCGGGCATGAAGACCAGCGGGATGAAGACCGCAGCCAGCGAAAGGGTCATGGATAAAATGGTGAAACTGATTTCCTTCGCGCCGTTGAGGGAGGCCTCCATCGCGCCTTCGCCGGCTTCCATCCGGCGGACGGCATTTTCAAGGAAGACGATCGCATCATCCACGAGGAAGCCGATGGAAAGCGTGATCGCCAGAAGCGAGAGGTTGTCGATGCTGTAACCCAGCGCCCACATGCCGAGGAACGTCATGAACATCGACATCGGCAGCGCCACCGCCGGAATCAGCGTGTCCGTCGCCCGCCCCAAAAAAGCGAAAATCACCAGCACCACCAGGACGAAAGCGATGAGGATCGTCTGCTTCACGTCGTTGACCGAATTTTGGATCGTGACCGAGCGGTCATAAACCGGCACCAAAGCGATCGAGCCCGGAAGCTCCCTGCGAAATTGCGGAAGAAGAGCGCGGACTGCTTGAGCGGTCGTCACCACGTTCGCACCGGCCTGCCGCGAGACGGCCATCACAACGCTCGCCGGCGGCACCGGATGGCCGCGAAACCAGAAGTGCCGCGACTGGCGTTCATCCTGCAGGGAGTCCACGGCTTCGGCCACATCCCGCACATAGATCGGCGCCCCGTTCGGCCTGGCAACGATCAAATTGGCGTAATCGGCGGCGGTCTCAATCTGCCCCTGCGGCTGGAGCAGAAAGGTGCGGGCGGCTCCGTCGAACTGTCCGGCCCCCTGATAGCTCGTGCCGGCCTTCACCGCCAACGCGAGGTCGTCCACGGTCAATCCGCGGGCGGCCAACTTGAACGGATCGGACTTGATGCGGACGGCCGCCTTCGAGCCAAAAATATCGACCTTCGAAACGCCGGGCACGATGCTGATGCGCTGGGCCACCTGGGTCGAGGCGTAGTCGTAAAGAGGGCCGTCGGCGAGCGAGTCGCTCGTCAGCGCGATGTAAAGGATCGGCTGATCGTTGGGGTTGAACTTGGTGAAGGTCGGCGGGGAGGGAAGATCCTGCGGAAGACTGCCGGCCGCCTGGTTGATCGCCGCCTGCACATCGGTGGCCGCCACATCAACGCTTTTGCTGAGCGCGAACTGCAACGTGAACGACGTGTTGCCCTGCGTGCTCGACGACGTGATCAATTCCAAACCCGGAATTTGCAAAAACTGCTTTTCCAAAGGGGTCGCCACATTGCTCGCCATCGTTGTCGGCGAGGCGCCGGGATAGCTCACACTCACGGTGATGACCGGAAAATCGACAACCGGGAGATCGTTGACCGGCAGATTCCGATACGCAATGATGCCGAACAGCACGATGGTGACCGCGAGCAGCACCGTCATCACCGGACGGCGGATAAAGGGTTCCGACAAGCTCATCGTAAGACGGACATCATTCGCCGTTTTGCCACCCGGCGATTTTCACCGATGCGCCGGGGGCAAGAGCAAGCTGCCCGGTCACGACCACCGTTTCGCCGGCCCGGATTCCGTCGGAAATCACGATCATGTCGCCTTGGCGTTGCCCGGGGCGGACCGGCCGCAATTCGACCGTATTGTCCGGTTTGACGACAAAAACGAACGGACCTTTTCCTCCCGTCTGCAACGCCTCGCTGGGAACGAGCACGGCATTCCTGATCGTGTCGAGCAGGATGCGGACAGTGACAAATTGACCCGGCCAGAAAAGCCGGTCGGCATTTTCCAAGAGCGCGCGCATTTTGACCGTCCCCGTATCGGCCTGAACCCCGCTGTCGATGAAATCGAACCGGCCCTCGCGGGTCTTTCCCGGCTCATCGGGAAAGCCGGCCCGCACATTCAGCGTGCCGGCCCTGATGTAATCCCGGATGCGTGGCAGATCGCCTTCCGGAATCGTAAATTCCGCGTAGATCGGATCCTGGCGTTGAATGACAAGAAGGGGCGTGGTGTTTGCCGCCACGATGTTGCCGATGTCCACCAGATGGTTTCCCGCACGTCCGTCAATCGGGGATCGGATCGAACAATAGTCCAAACCAATCTGGGCTGTCTCAATGAGGGCCGCATCCGCCAGCAGTGCGGCCTGCGACACGGACGCCGCGCTTCGGGCGTTGTCGAGTTCCTGCGCGGCCGAAACCATTTTCTGGCGCAGGGCCTCATTGCGCCGCAATTGGGAATCATCGAGAGCCGCGCGGGCTCGATCCTGTTCCAGCACGGCTTTCGCCCTGCTCAACTCCGCCGTGTGGGGACGCGGATCAATCGTGAAAAGGAGCTGCCCTTTTTTGATCTCCGAACCGTCGGAAAAATGGATGCCGATGATCGGCCCGGAAACCTGGGGCTGAACGGTGACATATTCGTAGGCGGCACATTTCCCGATCTCATCGAGATACAGCGGCACGTCCTTTGAGAAGGCCTTCGCGGCGACGACCGGGCGGAGTGGAGCGACGGGCGGAGCCGACGGCTTCCGTCCACAGGCCGGGAGGAGGAGGCCGAACGCCGCGGCGGCGAGGAGAGTCTTTCCGGATCTCATCACGCGGCTTTTCCGCGGGGTTGTCTTCGAAACCACCCGCCGGGATTCCGCAAAGGAATCAACCGTTGTCTTTGCTTCGCGCGGATTCCGTCTCCGTCTTTTCGAGATTTCACGGTGCGCATCATAAACCGATAAACGGACTTTGCAACACTGCTTCCCCGCCTGAGGTGCCAGTTCTTCCCTGTTGACATCCGGGTTGTTCGGAATGGGGCCAAGGCGATTGCTGTGGGCAGGAGGTTTATTTGCGGGGGGGTGCGAACAATTTCCCAAGATCCCTCATGAGGTGATCGGACGGTTGGAGATGCAGGATGCCCTCGGCGGTTCCGGCGCGGATGCCGCGCAAGAAGACGAGGCAGGCCCCGGCAATTCTGTTTTCCGGCCCCAGGTAACGGCGAAGGGCGACAAGGTAGAGGTGGGCTTGGAGAAGGTAGTGGCTTTGCATGGCGCAGGTCAGGAGCGAGTCCTGCCCGTAGTCCGGGAGGAGTTTGTTGGTTTTCCAGTCCAGCACTTCCCAGACACCGTTCCGGAAGGCCAGTCGGTCGAGGAATCCGTGCAGATAGCCATTCAGTTCTTCGGCAGGCAAGGCGGCGAGCAGTGCCGCGTAGTCCGGGTTTCCGTGGGCCGCGAAGACTTGTGCCAGGGAATGCGAGCTCAGGGATTTGCGGATGGGAAGTTGGAAGTGCCACTCGGAGGCCTCCGGGCGCGGGCAGGCTTCGCGGATCCCGCAATCCAAACCCGGGAGGATGGCGGCACGGAGATCTTCGAGCATGCCGCCCACACATTCGTGCATCGGGCGCCCCCGGTCGGTTTCGGGCAACGGATAGTTTCCGAGATGCCTGATGAGCGCGTCGGTTTTGGGGCTGGAAAAATCCCATCGTTCGATCCAGTCGTGGATCGCCGTTCCGACCATCGCGCCGCCTGGTGCGGAGGAAAAAGAATTCGCTTCGGATTGGGGGGCCGCGGGGGCTTGCGGAGCAACGGTCTCCCCGCTGCCGTGCGGATTCTTTTCACGGGTGAGAGCGGAAAACGAAGTCAGCACCCAGGGTTTGGGAATTTCCGGCGAAGCCAGGGAGGAAAGAGGGAGGGAGGGAGCGCCCTCCATCGGCTGCCAGATGGCATCCGAGCGGGGCGGCGGGGGGAGCAGTTGGATTGGGCTGCCGCCATCGGCGGCGGCAAGCGCGGAGAGCCCCGACTGGTGGGCTTCGCCGCGGTCCTCTGTTTCAAGGGCGGCGCACCATGCGTCAAAATCGGGAGCCTCCCGGGTGCGCAACAACCAGTCGAGGGCGGAGGCGGGCGTGGCTTTCCCGGCCACCGCGCCGCCCCAGATCCAGACTTTGACTTTGGCACGGGTGATTGCCACGTAGGCCAAACGGAGACGGTCTTCCAGATTGGCGCGGGCGATGTCCCGCGCCCAGCGGCTTGGGTTCTCCGCCAAACCGGGATCGACCAGAAGGGCCGGACGATCTTTGCGTGACAGGGTTTGAGCGCCTTTGTTTTTTTCGATCACCCGGGCCGACCAGAGAAACGGACAGAAGACGAGATTGTATTCCAGGCCCTTGGCCGCGTGCATGGTGACAATCTTTACGGCTTGCGCGTCGCTTTCGAGTTGCTGCTGGCGTTCGTCGGTTTCGGCGCGGGTTCCGGCCCGGGCGATTTCCTGTCCGAACCATCGCACGAGATGTCCGGGATGGTTGCCGCATTCGAGCGAGGCCGCCTGCAGGAGGTCGGTGAGTTGGCGCAGATTGGTGACCCGGCGTTCGCCCTGTTGCATCCCGGCAAGGCGCAGGGTCGTTTTTTCGGTGCAGTCCATTTCCGCGAGAGCCGCGGCGATCCCCCGGCGTTGCAGCACGGCTTGCCAATGCAGGAAGGTTTCCAGGACTTCGTCGTCCTGGTGCGGGTTTTCATTGAGCCTCCGGAGGGCCTTCGCATTTCTGCCGAGCAACCGGGTGGCCAGTGCGGCGCGGCGCAGGCTGGAGCGCCGGGGTTCCTCGATGGCGCGGAGGAGGACAAGCAATTCGGAAGCCTCGTCCGAGGTCATGATATCCGCCCCCTTGGCTTGAATGGCGGGAACCCGGCGCGCCTGCAATGCGCGCATGAGGGCCGCCGCCTCGAAGCGGTTGCCGACCAGAATGGCGAAATCTCCCGGATGAACCGGTTCGGATTTGGCAACCGTTCCGTCGCCTGACCGATGCACAATGCGCGCCCCGGCTTTCAAAAGACGGACAATTTCCGACGCCACGGTGTCGGCGATGAGCGGAAGCCGTTTGTCGGCGTTGGAAAAATCCGCCGCGTTTTCCTCCGCGACAATCCAGGCTTCCATCCGCGCGCCGGCGTCCGCGCCCCCGGACTCAAGAAAAACATCCCCTTCCACTCCGGAGGTGGCCGGGTGACAATCGAGCCCGTCTTTCAGCAGGGAACCCGGACGTTGGAAGAGTGCGTTGACCGCGCGGACGAGCGGTTCGGGTGAGCGGAAGGTTTTGGTGAGGGAGAAAACCCGGGGCTCCGCCTGGGCGCGGGCGCCGAGGTAGGTGTTCACATCCGCGCCGCGAAACGCGTAGATCGCCTGTTTCGGATCGCCGATCAGAACCAGACGGGAATCGGAGGGGTTCGTTTCGTTCCCGACAAAAATCGCGCGGAAGATTTCAAACTGTCGGGGGTCGGTATCCTGCGACTCGTCGATGAGCGCGACCTTGAATTGCCCGCGCAAGTGCGCGGCGAGGCGCCGCCCGTGCTCCGGCGAGCGCAGGGCATCGCGGAGCGTCGTGATGAGTCCGTCGTAGGTGATTTGCCGGTTTTTGCGGAGGGTGGCGGAGACCGTTTGGCGGATGTCGGCGAGGCAATCGAACTGCCAATACCAGGAAAGCCGCGCATACAGACCGGACATCTTTCGGGCCAAAAGAACGACGGGCAGATTCGCGGCATCGCGGATGAGGGCGTTGTTGGCCGCCCCTCTTGCCGGGATCATCCCGCCCTGGGCCGAGGCCATCCGGGGGAGCCAGTTCACCGCATCAATCCAGTCGGAAAAATTTTCGTCATTCCGCAGGTTGGAAAACTGTTGATTCCGGAACGAGTCATCGCCTCCGGCCTTGTTCCAGTGCGGAACTTTTTGTGCCAACCGGGCAAGTTCTCCGACCATTTCTTTCGTGAACTGCCGGGCGCCCTCCTTCAATTCCTGCAAGACCTCGCCGAACGCACGCGCCGGCGGCTCGGCCTCGAAATCATCCAAACCGAGAACCTGCCTCACAAACCGGAGATCGTTTGCGGGATCCCATTTCTGGGCGGCGGCGATCGACGAGGCCAGTTCGTTCCCCGCAACACGGGTTTTCCAAAGATCGTAAAGCGCCTCCTTGATCAGGCCGTCCGCATCCGCGATGAGTTCGGGGATCACCGGCTGACCGCAAAGCGTGCCTTCGGTTTGCACGACCCGCTGACAAAACGAATGGATTGTGGAAACCGCAAGCTGGTCGATGTCGAGCAGGGCACGGGCGATGATCGCCCGCTCGTCCGGACCGGGAAATTTTTCCCTCAGTTGGTGAACGCCCGGATCGGAAAGGATCTCGTCCGGCCGGGGGTCGGCGCACAGTTTTTCCAGCACGGTTCGCACCCGGTCGGAGAGTTCCCGCGCCGCATCGTTGGTGAACGTAACGAGGAGGATTTCTCCGAGCCGGGAAGCCGTGCGTTCGAGCAGCAGCCGCGGAACGAGATGGCTGATGGCGTGGGTTTTTCCCGTGCCCGCGCTCGCTTCGATGACCGAAAGTCCGGGATCGATCGGCGTTCCTGCAAAATCAAAAGCGGTCGGCATGGCGGAGAGGGAAATCATTTGAATCCGCCCCAGTTCTTCAGCGGGATGGCGATGGCTTCGGTCCATTCGATCCATGCCGCCGGGTCGGCGAAAGGATCGAGATCCCGCCACGCGATGCGGGCTGCGGCGGCGTGGCCATCGCCCGCCTGTTGGTTTTGCCAGGCTTCCTTGTGCCATGCCTCGGCGGCCGCCGCGACAGCCGAATCGGGATCGCCTGTTTTTTCAAGGTTCTTTGCGCAGACGTGCGAGGTTGCCGACGCGTAGGAGAGAGGCGTGTTCCGCCCCTGAAGGAATCCGCGCACAAGGCTGGCGAGAACAACTTTTGCTTCTTCCGGATTGATCGGGGGAAGTTCATTTCCTTGATCCGGGCTGGCTTCATCGAGGAGCCGCAGAGGCATCGGCCGACCGCTCGCGGCAGCGACTGCCGCCTGGATCCAAGGCGCGAGATAATGCCCCGGGCTCTTGAATGCTCCGATCCTGTAGGCGAGCAGATGGGCGGCATCTTTGGCTTCGAGCAGGGAACCGGTCACACGAACACATTGGCCGGGGATCTCGATCGCGACAGCGAACTCGCCGCCGCGATTTTTTTTGACGCCGTTTCCCAGGGGTTCGCCCAGTTCGCGGCTGGTTTGCCAGGTTCGGGATCCCAGCCTGCCGGGAGGCAACCCCCGATCCGCCCGCAGTTGGGCCTCGGTGTGTGCAAGCGTGGCCGTGGCCGCAACAACATCCTCCAGAACCGCGTGTTTGACATTCCATGTTTGCAGGGCGGAGAGAGTGATCGGCGCGCGGTCGAGTTCCTCATCGTCCTCGGCGTCTCTTTCAAGGGCGATGCCCTGCGCGCGCAGGAAGGCCCCGGCAGGATCGGCCCAGAAGCCCGCCAAATCGGTCATCGGGATTTCCAGAAAACCCCCGGGCTCGCGCATCGCATCACCTTTTTCTCCGGTCCAAAAGGGAAAGCCGGCGGGCTTGTTTCCGGCGGCGAGCGCGGTTGCGGCTGCGGCGTGTTCCGGATCAAAGGACGGCGGCAATTTGAGCGAGCCGTCGAAATACCCGGACGCGAACGGTTGCAGGCGGTGTTTGACAATCAGCCGACTTTTGGGGGCGCCCATCGCCCCGGCCACGCGCAACAATTCATCCACGCATGAGGAAAAGGGCTCCTCTTTTCCGCTGCGGACATTGCGGTTCGCCGCGGTGATAACCAGCCGCTCGCTTGGGGTGAGCAGGGCGTCGAGAAAAAGCTGCCGGTCGTCCACGCGCGGATTGCGATCCCACGCACGGGGGGCGGATTGCAGGAGATCCCAGTCCGGAACCCGATTCTGCCCCGGAAATTGGCCGTCCTGCATCCCAACCATTGCGAGAACCCGGCAGGGGATGTTTTGCAGTTGTTTGAACCGGCTGAAAGTGATCGCTCCCGAAACGCTCGTGCGCAGCCCAGACTCCCGGATTTCGGACTCCAGCCAGTCGAAGAGCGACCCGGCATCGGTTTCCTCCGGGCAGTCCAAGCCGCGCAAAAATGCGAGATGGGGTTGGATTGCGAGACGGGTCTCGTCTTTCCCGGAGAGCAAATCTCCGCACGCGCGGTCGAGGCGGGCTCCCCACCCGGCGGGGGTGGCTTCCTGCCCCCATTCCCGCATGGTTTTTTCCAACCGGGCATGCCAGGCGATAAAATGGTCGCGCAGATCCCCGTCACCGCCAAGCCGGTCGGCCACGGGCAGGACGAAGTCGCCGTCGGGATATTTCGCCGAATCTTCCGGGCCGAACCAGCGTCCGGCAATCAGCCGATCCCGCGCGAAGATCCATGTGCCCGGTTCCTCCCCGCCGAGCCCTTGCGTGAGGCCGGATTGCCGGATCCACCCGCGCAGCCGCTCAAGGCCTTTCTCATCATCGGCAATACCCAAAGCCTCCCGAACGGCCCGCATGTGCAGAAGTTCCATGATCCAACTGGCCTCGAACCTTCCGCTCATGCTCATTTGCAGGAGGGCCAGCGCCCCCTCAATCACCGGATCACGGCCGGAGGGCGGCAACTCGGTCACGCGCACCGGAAGGCGAATCCCGCCCCGCTCCAGAACCGCCGGAACAAGCGGCGCGTAGGTTTCCAGCGACGGGGTGACGATGTGAATCTCTTCCGGCTTGAGGTCGGGAATATCCCGGAACGCTCTCAAAATCTCATCGCGCAGCACCTCCATCTCGCGTCTCGCGCCAAAGCAGGAATGCACGCGCAGGCTGATGTCCGCATCGAAAGTCTCTCCCGCCGCCGGCCTGACAAGCCCGCAGATGTCGGATTGCAGGCGGTGGAGGAGGGATCCGCCGGACTCTTCCGGCGCGGTCGGCAACGGCCAATGCGTAAATTGTTCGTCGAGTTTTCCGAGCAAAAGGAACGAGCCGACGGCATGGCGTCCCATCGATTCGAGCAGGGGATGGCCGCCTGCCACCGCGAGACTCTCGGGATCATTGTCCTCGCTTGGCAGGGGCTCATTCCGCCGTTTGAGATCCCCGAGGTATCCGAGCGAAGGCAGAACGACATGGATCCTCACATCACAACCGGCCGACGCCAGCACCCCGAGAACCTCGACGAGCAGGGGATCAATCGAACCGCTCCCCAAGACCAGCAGCTTGGGAAAATCCGCCCGCATCCGCTCGCGAAAGGTTTTGTCCGTGTTCAGTCTTTCCCATTCCAGCGCGGGATGGGGCGACCGAATCTCTTCGTTCAGCTTGCGCCAGAGTTCGCGCTGCCAGATCTCATGCGCCTTTGCTTCGCCGGACGCCGTGCTTTTGAGTGCCGACTTTCCGTTCGCCCACGCGCGGAAAATCTCCGGCCGGAAGTGGCCGTATTGGTCGAAGCGCTCGGCAAGCAGTCCGGCAATGGACAGCCGGTCGCGGGGCGGGGGAGACGCCACCCCCAGCTCATGGGCAAACGTTCCGACATGCGGAAGGATCCGCCAGCAAAGACCGCTCTTCGACCAGGAATTCTCGCCACGCCCCAACGCCCGGGAAACAAAATCCTGCGGCATCAGGAAATCGAACCCCATGCACACTCCGCACTCTTGCGCGATGCGCAGTTGGAGGTAGTCGCTGAAGGGGAGCGACGGCACAATGACCGGCTGCGGACTCGGACTCACGGGCCGCGTGATCCATTCCCCTGACAACGCCTCCAAAAGACGGTTGAAATTCGCATGGGGAAAAATCGGAACCGGCCCGTCGCGGAAACGGTCGGGTGAAGAAGAGGACTTCTTCATGCGACCGGCTGGCGGTTCCCTTGCGGATCATTCATAAAACATTTGTTTTAAATTATCGTTTCACCCGTCAGGTGTTTGGTTGCGTTTGATTTTCCCGCTGGGGGTTCGTTCGAGTTTTTTGACGAAGGCGATTTCTACGGGGATTTTGTAGCGGGCGATGCGGTTGCGGCAGAACGAGAGGATTTCCCGGGATGTCGGAACGGGTTTTCCCGGGGCGGGCACGAGTTCGGCGGCGGGAACCATACCGAAGGTGGGGTGGGGACGTCCGAAGACGCGGGCTTCCGCGACAAGGGGGTGTTCGCAGAGAACCGCCTCGACTTCTTCCGGGAAGAATTTCATTCCACCAAAACTGATGGCCGAACGGTTGCGTCCGATGAGGCAAAGGGCTCCTTGCGCATCGGCATGTGCGATATCGCCTGTCGAAAACCAACCGGCGGCCAGGGCGGCGGAGCGTTCCTGCCAGGGTGCGATATAGGCATCGAAGAGGCCGGGGCCCTTGAGGAAGAGTTCGCCCTTTTCGCCGGGCCGGACGGCGTTTCCCTGCGGATCCCGCAATTCAAACGCGAAGGTCGGCTGGACGGGGCCGACGGAATCCGGCCGGCTGCGCGGATCGGGAACATTCAGGAAGGGGAGGCCGACTTCGATGATGCCGAGGGCCTGTGCGGGATACACGCCGAAGGCCCTGTCAAATTTCGCGCCGATTTCCCGGGCGAGCGTTGCGGTTGTCGAGACGGCCAGGCGCAGAGAGGGCCATCGGGTTTGCCCGGCATCGCCCGCAAGCAATTCGTAGTGGAAGGGAGCGGCGTAGAGAACCGTTGCCCGGTGCCGGGTGGCGGAATGCAGAATGTCTCCGGCCAGATGCGAGGCCGGGAGGACGATGGCGGCACCGTGCCAGAGGTAGAGGATGATCGAGACGGCAAAGTGGTGAGACATGGCCAGCACCCAAAGGACGCGGTCGTCCGGGCCGATCTGCAATCCGGAATTGGCGGCCTCGACGCGCGCGCGGAGGGAGTCGTGCGAAAGAACAATCCCCTTGGAGCGTCCGGTCGTGCCGGAACTGAATCGGATGAACGCGGGGTTGAGCGCGGCAAGGGCTCCGATCCACGGCGGCGGGGCGGGGGCGCTGACGCGCTCCACTTGGAAATCGATCTTCCCGTTTCTGCCGCCATCGGAGGTGAGGAGGAAATCCAAAGCGATGGTCGAAACCAGATGGTTCCGCTCGGCGGCCGTGAGTTCCGGAGCGATGGGAACAAAGCATCCTCCCGCGCGCAGGATGCCGAGGGCCAGGGCGATATACCCGGCTCCGTCGTGGCAGAGCAGACCGATGCGCGGCGCACGGATTCCTTTGCAGGCCGGGCGCAGCCTGTCCGCAATCCCCGCGCTGTGGGCGTTCAAATCGTGATACGACCAAACCGTTTCACCTTCGATCACCGCGACACTGTCCGGATCCGCCCGGGAGAAAATTTCTTCGGCGATGTTGGTCTGGCTCACCGGCGGCAATAGTACACAAAGGCCGGAGGCAGGTTCGCAAGGACGATGCGCGTTCGCCGGACATCGCGGAACGAGGCTTCGAGCCGCTTGCGGAAAGCCCGGCCCGCCTTCAGCCAATGCGGGCCGAAATAGGCGAAGGTGGAAAAGACGCCGTCCTCGGTCAGCGTCCCGAGGATTTCGTCAAGGATGGCAGTCTGAAGAGAGTCGGGGAATGCCGCCCAGGGAAGTCCGGATAAAATGGCATCCGGCCTGCCGAAATCCTCCTCTTGCAGGTGGAGGGTCAGCCGGGTCGCGCAGCCCTCGATCACACGCACCCGCGGAAATCGCGTGGCAACGCCGCGGGCGAGATCCGGACTTTTTTCAATCGAAAGGAACCGGGCTCCTTCGCGGAGGCTGTTCAAAATTTCCCCGGTGAACGCGCCGCTTCCCGGGCCGAGTTCCAGCACCCTTCCCGCAACAGACACCCCGGAGGCGCGAACCATCGCCCGGGCGAGCGCGGGAGACGACGGCCAGATCGCGCCGACAGAAGAGGGCGACCGCAAAAATTCCCGCACGAAGCCAAGTGACATAAATAGCGGGATTTCTTGTTGCGGGGGAATCAGCGGACGACCCGGCCGGCTCCGGAGCCCTGCATCAGCGCCTCGGCTTCCGCGCGGGTGGTGTAATTGATGTCGCCCGTGATCGAATGGGCGAGGCAGGATGCGGCCACGGCAAAAGCAACCGCCTGCGAGGGCTCCGCCAGTTCGGGCGTGGTGAGCGCAAAAATGAGGCCCGCGCCAAACGCATCGCCACCGCCGACGCGATCGACAATATTTTTGATCGGCCAGGGCTCGTATTGGCCCGCGCGCAAGGGGGCGAAGTGGACGCCCTCCGACTTCGCGTCGTAGAGCATGGCTCCCCAGTTGTTATGCGAGGCCGAGCAGCTCTCGCGCAGCGTGATCGCCACCAGCGAGACATTCGGAAACCGCTTCACAATCTGGCGGGCCACATCGGGATATTTGTCCGCGGCAACCCTGCCCGAGTGGACATCGGTCTCCGCCGCATGGATGCCGAGCACATCGGCGGCATCTTCCTCATTGGCGATGACGACATCGACGAAGGGAAGGATCGCCCGCATCGTCTTGTTTGCCAGCGCACCGGCCTCGGTTCCCGGTTCCCAGTTCCAGAGCTTCTTCCGGAAATTCAAGTCGCACGAAACCTGGAGGCCGGCGGTCTTTGCCGCCTTGACCGCCGCCTGCACCGCCTCGGCGGAGACTTGCGAGAGTGCGGGCGTGATTCCGGTCGTGTGCAGCCAGCGTGCGTTTTCAAAAATCGCATCCCACTTGTATTCCGAGGCCGGGGTTACGCTGACCGATGAGTGGGCGCGGTCGTAAATGACGTTGCTCGGACGCTGGTTCGCGCCGCTCTCAAGAAAGTAGAGGCCGAGGCGGCCCTTTTTTGTCCGGACAATGTGATCGGTATCCACGCCGAGTCCGGCAAGAACTCCCACGCACGCATCGGCAATCGCATGGTGCGGGAGGGCCGTGACAAAGCGGGCGGAAGCGCCAAAAATCGCAAGCGAAGCGGCCACGTTGGCCTCGGCACCGCCGAAGGTCAGATCCAACGGCCCGGGCACCGCCTGACGGAATCGCAGAAACCCCGGCGGCGCGAAGCGGCCCATGATTTCTCCAAAAGTAACGATCGTATTCATGATTTGTTGCGGATGGATTTGATGATTTCCGAGGCGGCGGACGCTTTCGCGGTGATCGCCTTCCAGTCGCCCGACCGGATGAGATCGCGCGGCGCAAGCCACGAACCGCCCAGCGCACCGATGATCGGCTCGCCGAGGTAGACCGCCATATTCTTCTCGTTGATGCCGCCGAGCGGCACGTATTTCAAGCCCAGATGGGCATAAGGCGCCGACATGTTCTTCAGGTAGGAAAGCCCGCCGGAGGGCTCGCAGGGGAAAAATTTCAAGAGCCGGCAGTCGCATTCGAGGGCGGCCTCGATGTCCGACGGCGTCGCAATCCCCGGCGCGAACGAAAGCCCCTCGGCCGCCGCCGCCGCAAGCACGCGCGGGTTCATTCCCGGCGCGACACCGAATGCCGCGCCGGCATCCCTGGCCGCCTTCACCTGATCCGGAGTCAGGATCGTCCCCACCCCGGCAATCATCTCCGGCAAGGCCGTCCGGATTTCTTTCAAAGCCTCGAGCGCGGCAGGCGTCCGCATCGTGAGTTCCATGACGCCCACGCCGCCGTCCCACAAGGCCCGGGCAAGCGGGATGGCGTCCCCGGCGCGATCCACCACCAGCACGGCAATGATGCCGAAAGACTCGATGCGGGCGGACAATTCAGGATCAAAGGCGGATGACATGGGAAGAAGGGAAGAGTCTGCATGGGCCGCCCCCTCCATCGCAACCTCAAATTCTCCAACCGGCAACGCACGAATAAAGAACCGGCTGCCTTTATTTGTTTTCAGCGACTTAGCGGGCGTCGGGAAGGATTTGTGCGCTGATCCGCTGGACGCCTTCCTTTGCGAAGTCGCTGGCGGGATATTGTTTCAGCGCTTTGAGATACCAAGCGAGAGCCGAGCCGAGCTGGTTGTTCTTTTCGAGTTCCTCGCCCTGTTTGAAGGTGCGCACGAAATCCGACGCCTTCGTCGTGAGGTTCGCGCGCGCCTGGTTGAGCTTGTTGTCGTCGGGAAACTTCTTGGCGGCTGCCTCCGCGCTTTCCCAGGCCCCGGCGACATCTCCGCGTTTTTCGATTTCCTGCGCGCGGATGATCGCGGCTTCCACCAGAGCCATGTCTTCGAGGATTTCTTTCAGTTGTTCCTGTTTCTGGGGGAACATCGCCGTGGCCGCGATAAAGCGCATCTTGTCGTCGTAGATCTGGCGGAAATTTTTCTGGCTGGCGAGCTGGTCAAAATCGGTGACGGCCTTCTGCTGCAAATCCGTCTGGTCGAGAATTTTCGCGCCGACTTCCGTGAGGGCGGGGTTTCTGGGCCAGATATCCCCGGCAGCCCGGAGCTCCGCTTCCATGGCCGCATTATTTCCGCTGGCGGCGGCGTTGCGGGCCTTTGCAAGGTGCATCTGGCTCGCCACCTTGGCGGTTTCTATTTTTGCAAGCGGCTTGCTGGCATCAAAATCGCCGGCCATTTCCTGAAGCTCATGCACCAGCTTTTCAGCCCCGGTGAGGTCATTGACCTCCAGGGCGGCCAGCAACTTGTTCCCCTTCTGAGAAAAAAGGAGCGCCTTGCGCTTGTCGTCCCGGCTCAGGAGGCGCACGCTGGGCAGGAACTCGCCCAACGCAAAAGTTTCGGCCAGGCGCTCGGTGGCACTCTTCAGTTCGTTTTGTGAGAGGAGAAATTTGTAGGCATCCACTCCCTCGTTGACGTCGCGGATCGCCTCGTCGGCGAGGGCGTCGATCTGGCTGAGCGAGTTGATGAGTTTGCTGATCGCCTGGGCCGCGTTGGCCGCACCACCCACAAGGCTCTCGACGCTGAAGTTGTCGAACCCCGCGTCCACGCCCTCCGCGGAAAACGACTGGCCCTGCGGAATGACCGTTCCCCCGCCGGCCCCTCCCGTGCCATTGGTTCCCGTTCCCGTGCCTCCCCCGACGTATGTCCCCCCCGTGGCTTGGGTGTTGACTTTGGGATTGAACTTCCCATGAATTTTGGCTTGTCCGGCATCCTTGTTCGTCGGGAGCGAGTTGACCATTCTTTTATAAAGCTCAATGGAATTGCTGTCCCCGTTGGTGCAGATCGCGCGATAGAAGCGGTTGGCGATGATGGCATGTTGAAACCGCCGGGTTCCAAAAAACTGCATGATGAGAGCCTGCATCTGCCCTTTGGCGTTCATTTCGAGCAATGCCATGCGGACTTTGTTGTTCTGGATGGTCTGGCCCACTTCGTCGCGCTGCCTTTTTGGCCCCTGCATGCGGGCGTCCCTTTCATCCTTTTGAGCCTGCGCTCGCGCCTTTGACTGTTCGACATTCTCTTTGCTGGATCCCCCCCCTCCACCTTGGAGCAGGAGCGAGCTGTCTTTCGCCGCGATGATGTTGTTCCATTCGGCTTGGGTGAGCTGTCTTTCCAAGGCCACATTATCCCGTTTTAAAACATCGATCTGCCCGAAGCTTTTCTGCGCGTCGTAAATGGCGTCCGACAGCGTGCTGCAGAGGTTGGCATCATCTTTATATTGGGAGGCTTTCTTGAGAAGACCGAACGCTTCGTCAAAGTTCTGCCTGGTCATTTTCCCGGGCGTGAGGAGCTCCATGATTTTATCGATGGTCTGCCGGTAGATCACATCGGCGGCATCGGTTGCCGGAATCGCTGCGAGATACTTCTCAAATCTGGCCCGGAACAATCTGTTGTCATTGACATTCCAAAGTTTGCCGTCGTAGGCCATCGTGTCGTTGCCCGGATCGAAGTGGGGGACATCTCTGCCAATAAATCCCTCGTTCATTTGCCCGGGCCGGGCACCTCCGGTTGCGGCTTTGGAGTCTCCCGCCCCGGGGGGCGGACCCTGCTGCGCGGCGAGGAGGCCGGGCAGGATCAATGTCAGCAGGAGAAGGCGGAGGGGCGTCATGCCTTTGTGATTTTCTTTGTTCGGAGCAATCCCTTTTCATCCACCACCAGCACGAAGAGGAATTTTTGACCCTTTTGAATGTTGATCTCGTTGAATTCCTTGGTCACAAGAACCGGGATCGTGTTTTTTCCCTGATCGACATCGACCGCAAAGAGGCGTCCGGTCGTTGGCGACCAAGCGAGCGAGTTCGAGACTTCCCCGTCAACTTTGTAGATGTTTCCCCGAAGGCTGTTGGCATTTTCCAAATAGGCCGCCACGTCGAACGGCGCGATCGTGCGGTAGGGGTCGGATGCGGTCGCGTGAAAAATCCGGGATCCCAAAAATGCCGCCAGCAGCAGGACGACTGCAAGGATCAGCCAACCCGGCTGGATCGAGGAATTTCTGCGGCGTGCCATGGGAGATGCTTACGCCAAAAGCCCCGGAAGTTCAAAGCAAAAGAAACCCCCGGCAGCCGGTTTCAATGACGGGGCATCCCCTGGTCGCCCTCAACGGATCCACATGTTTCCGGTCTGAAATCCCTGTCGCGTCGGCCGCCAAATATTGTTATTACCCTGCCATGACTTTTCGCCTGATCCTTGTTGCGTCCCTCTTCGCCTGTCTTCCGCTCCGTGCGCAGGAGGCCGCGCAGCCTCCGCTCCCGGCGGTTCCCCTGCGTGTCGGGGCCCGCTCGGTCAGTGCCGAGGTGGCCGACAACGATGCCGCGCGGGCGTGCGGGCTCATGTTCCGCGAATCGCTGGCGGCGGATGCCGGCATGCTCTTTGTGATGCCATCTGTCGGGCCGGTGGGATTTTGGATGAAGAACACCAAGATCCCCCTCTCCATTGCCTACATTGATCCGCAGGGGACGATTGTCGAAATTCATGACATGGATCCCCGGAGCGAAAAAGTGGTGCGCAGCGTGTTTCCCCGGATCGCCTACGCGCTGGAAATGCCATGCGGGTGGTTCGCAAAAAACGGCGTCTGGCCCGGCGAACAGATCTCCGGTCTCCCCGAGCCGTCCCGCCTCCGGAAAGAGTTCTGAAATCCGGCGCTTGCATGGGATGGCCGCATTTCTTTTACTCAAGCCCGATGCCACAGAATCGCCCATCCGCATGACACTTCCCTTCCGCCACGTTCATTTTCTCGGAATCTGCGGCACGGCGATGGGGGCTGTCGCCGCAGCCATGAAGGACAGGGGGTTTGTTGTCTCCGGTCAGGACGACAAAGTTTATCCCCCGATGTCCACGTTTTTGGAATCCAAGGGCGTTGTGATCACTCCCGGATTCCGGGGCGAGGACATTCCGCCCGCCGATGTCATCGTCGTCGGCAATGCCCTGTCGCGCGGGAATCCCGCCGTCGAGGCCGTCCTGAACCGCAAGCTGGCCTACCTTTCGCTGCCCGAGGCACTGAAACAATTTTTCCTCCGGGGGCGTCACAATCTCGTTGTCACGGGGACACATGGCAAGACGACGACCACGTCGATTCTGGCCTGGATTTTCGAATCCGCCGGTCTCGCTCCCGGATACCTGATCGGCGGGATTCCCGCGAATCTCGGGCAGGGGGCCTCGCTGCGCGAATCGAAGTATTTCATCCTCGAAGGCGACGAATACGACACCGCGTTTTTCGACAAGAGATCGAAGTTCATCCACTACCTCCCCGAGCTGGTCATCGTGAACAATATCGAGTTCGACCATGCGGACATCTACCGCGATCTGGAGGAAATCAAGACCAGCTTCCGGCGGATGCTGAATATTGTGCCGTCCGAGGGTCTGGTTCTTCTCAACGGCGACGACCCCCATTGCCTGGATGTGGCGCGGACGTGCCCCGCTCCCATCGTCGAAGTCGGGTTTTCCCCGAATGCTGGAAACCCCGTCAAAAACGTCGCCCATTCGCCGACGGGTTCGTCGTTCGAGTTGTTCGGCGAACGCTTTGACCTTCCGCTGTCCGGCGATTTCAATGTCCGGAATGCGGCGATGGCTGTCTCTGCCGCCCATTATTACGGGATTCCGGTCGCGCGGATCCGGCGGGCCCTCGCCACCTTCCAAGGCATCAAACGCCGCCAGGAAGTCCGCGGGAGCGTTCGGGGGATTACGATTGTGGATGACTTCGGACACCATCCGACCGCCATCCGTGAGACGCTTTCCGGCTTGCGCTCGCGTTACGGGAACGCCCGCCTCTGGGCGATTTTTGAGCCGCGGTCGAACACGACCCGGCGCGCGGTTTTCCAAAACGATCTCCCGCGCGCATTCGAAAAGGCCTTCGGCGTCTTTATTGCCAAAGTGGCCCGCCTCGATCAGTTGCCCGAAAACGAACGCCTCGACCCGCAGCGCGTCGTCGCGGATATTGCCGCCACCGGCAAACCCGCATTTTACGAGCCCTCCGCGGATGACATTGTCGAACGCATCAAACCCCTCGCGGCTGAGGGCGATGTGGTCGTTGTTTTCTCCAACGGAGGATTCGACGGCATCCATCAAAAACTGCTCGACCGGCTTTAACCGTTCCCGAAAACCCGCCCTGCGGCCAGGCCGCCGTATGCCAGAAAGGCTCTTGCAGGGTCCCGCCCGAAACAGTGTCTCCTTGCGGGATTTTCCCCGAAGAGGTTCTTGAAAAAAAAGGCATCCTGTCCGAGGATGCGATTCCGCCCGTGAATATCTCGCTCTTTATCCCCTGCTTCATCGACCAATACTATCCCAACGCGGGGATCGGTATGGTCAGGATTCTCGAAAAGCTCGGGCACAGCGTTTCCTATCCCGAGTCCCAGACGTGCTGCGGACAGCCCGCATTCAACTCCGGTTACTGGCCGGAAGCCCGGGCGGTCGCCGAAACGATGCTCGACGCGTTTCGCGATGCCGAGGTCGTCGTCGGCGTCTCAGGATCCTGCGGCGCGATGCTCAAAGTTTTTTATCCCGAGCTTTTCCACGGCGAACGTCGCGAGGCCGAGGCCAAGGCGCTGGCGGCGAAGACGCACGAGTTTTCCTCGTTCCTTGTCAACGTGCTCGGGGTCGGCGACCTCGGCGCGGAATTTCCCGTGAAGGCGACGTTCCACGACGGATGCCACGGCCTCCGCGAGCTCGGAATCAAAAAGGAACCGCGCGCCCTTCTCAAACACGTCCGCGGGCTTGAGCTGATCGAGATGGCCGAGGCCGAAACATGCTGCGGGTTCGGCGGAACGTTCTCGGTTAAATTTCCCGAAATCTCCACGGCGATGGGCGAGGTCAAATGCGCGTCCATCCTCGAGACCGGCGCGGATCTCGTGATTTCAAACGACTCGAGCTGCCTCATGCAGATCCAGGGTCTTCTCGACCGGCAGGGGAAAAAAATCCGCAGCATGCACCTCGCCGAGGTTCTTTCCCACTCCCTCCCATGAGCACGCTCCAGGCCCGCCAGTTCCACCACGACGCCGACCGCCTCACCCACGACCTGCGCCACCGCAGCCTCATCCAAAAGGCCCTCGGCGGGTATTACAAAAAACGCGACGAACAAAAGGCGAAATTTACAGACTGGCAGTCCGCCCGCGCAGCAGCCGCCTCCGCCAAATTCGAAGCGATCAACCACCTCGACAAATACCTCGTCGAGTTCACCGACAAGCTGGCCGCGCGCGGGACGAAAGTTTTCTGGGCATCGAATGGCGCCGAGGCCTCCGACTACATCGCCTCGGTCGCCCGCAACGCCAACGTCCGCAAGATCATCAAATCCAAAACGATGACCGGCGAGGAAATCCACCTCGGCCCGGCGCTGGAAAAGGCAGGGCTCGAAGTCGTCGAGAGCGATCTCGGGGAGTTCATCGTCCAGCTTCGCGAGGAACCGCCCTACCACATCGTCTTCCCGTCGATGCACCTCACGCGCGGCGAGATCAGCGAGACGTTTGAAAAGAAGCTCGGCAGTGCCCCCGCCGACACCCCCGAGGAACTGACGATGATCGCCCGCAACGTCATGCGCCAGAAATACTGCGAGGCCGACATGGGGATCAGCGGCGCCAACTTTGCCGTGGCCGAAACCGGCCATGTTTCGATCACCGAAAACGAAGGCAACGCTCGCCTGAGCACGACCCTCCCGCGCGTGCTCGTGACCATCGTCGGCATCGAGAAGGTGGTGCCCAAACTCGACGATCTCGCCGTCCTCCTGCCGATGCTGGCAACCGCCGGCGCCGGGCAGAACATGACGTGCTACAACACGCTTCTGGGCGGTCCCCGCCAGCCCGGCGAAACCGACGGCCCGCTCGAATACCACGTCGTCCTTCTCGACAACAACCGCACCACGCTCCTCGCCGATGCCGAACAGCGCGACGCCCTCCACTGCATCCGCTGCGGCGCCTGCCTCAACGTGTGTCCGATTTTTAAAAATGTCGGCGGCCATTCCTACGGCACGACCTACCAAGGCCCGATCGGCTCGGTGATCACCCCGCACCTGCGCGGGCTCCAGGCTTGGAAACATCTGTCCTTCGCCTCCTCGCTTTGTGGCGCCTGCACCGAAACCTGCCCGGTCAAAATCGACCTCCACCACCACCTCCTGCAAAGCCGCCGCAACGCGATTGCCCAACGCACGGTCTGGTGGGAAAAACCGATCTTCCTTGGTTTCGCCTGGTTCATGCGCCAGCCGGCCCTTTACCGCTTGGCGGCGCCGCTCCTGCGCATCGGCGCGCCGATCCTGCACCTTATCCGGGGCAAAATCATTGATCCCGCCCAGCTCTGGACCCGCACCCGCGACCTGCCGCCAGCCCCCAAACAATCGTTCAAAGAATACTGGAAAAACCGCCATGCCAGCCGATAGCCACGACACCATTCTCCGCCGGATCCGCGAGGCCCTCACGGTTCCTGCGCCGACACGCCATTTGAACGGCGTCTCTCCCGCCGCCTCCTCCCGCCCGCCGGAAGACTGGCTCCCTCCGGTTCCTCACGACCCCGCCGACCTCGTCGCCCTCTTTGAAAAAAATTCCGCCGATCTGAAGACCGGGGTCATCCATTGCGCGGACGCTGCCGCCACCACCACGACGCTCTCCGCCCTCGCCCGTGACAACGGCTGGAAGTCGGTCGGCTCGCACGATTTTGAACTCGGAAATGCCGCCATCTCCGCGCTTAACCTTCCCGTCGTCCGCACCGACCAGCCCTACGAGACCGCCGCCCTCGAGCGCTGCGATGCCGGGATCAGCGGGTGCGACTGCCTGGTCGCCCAGACCGGAGGAATCGTCGTTACCTCCGCCTCCGCCGGCGGACGGGCACTCTCCGTGCTTCCTCCCCATCACGTCGTGATCGCCCGCCGATCCCAGCTTGTCGGAGATCTCGCCGATGCCTTCGCCCACGCCCGGGAAAAATACGGCGAAGTCCCCGCCTTTTTCTCCTTCATCACCGGCCCCAGCCGCACGGGTGACATCGAACGCATTCTTGTCCTCGGTGCCCACGGCCCGAAAAGACTGACGGTTCTTCTTGTCGAGGGATGAGCGCCCGCCTTCTCTTTCTTCTGACCGCGCTCGCCCTTACTGGCTGCGTGCGCACAACGCAAACCGCGAAGCCCGCCGCCACGCCCTCCGCCCAGATCGCGCCGACGCCGAAACCGCCCAAGCCGTTCTTCCTCTTTGCGTGGATGAAAAAAGTTTCCCGGCTCCTCCCTCATAAAACCAAACCTCCCGCCGCCACCACTCCCCAGTGGGCCGGCGCGATCCGAATGGTCAATACCGCGGAAAATTTTGTCCTCATTGAATCCGGGACGATTGCCAACGTCATCCCCGGCGAGACATACGTGGCCGTTTCCAACGGCTCCGAGACCGCCTCGCTGCGCATGACAAATCTCAAAAACCCGCCGTTCCTCATCGCCGATATCCTCAGCGGCAACCCCTCGCCGGGTGAAAAAATTTACCTTCCCAAAGCTCCGGCACAGCTCCCGCCAACCCCGACTCCCAAGCCGGCTCCCAAGAAACCAAAACCCAAGCCAACCCCCGCGAAGACCGAGCCCCAAACATTGCATTGATCCCGTTCCTGATCGGGAGAAGAAACAAAGGGGGCCTTCATCAAAAAATTGGAACCCGCTCTAATCGTGTCGCGGTGGGACTGCCGCATGTTTTTCGATCAGCGCGTAGGCATTGTGGTTGTGGATAGATTCGAAATTTTCGGCCTCGACCCGATACCAGCGCACGTTGGCGTCGGCCTCGCAGCGCAGGGCGACATTGCGCACCAAATCCTCGACGAAAACCGGGTTGGCGTAGGCGAGCTCGGTGACGGCTTTTTCATCCGGACGCTTGAGCAGGCTGTAGAGTTCCGAGCTCGCGGAGTCTTCGACGAGGCGGATCATGTCCTCGAGCCACATCGGTTTCCGGCAGCGCACGGCGAGGGTCACATGCCCGCGCTGGTTGTGCGCCCCGGTTTCGCTGATCGCCTTCGAGCACGGGCAAAGCGTCGTCACAGGAACGACCACGGTCACCTCAAAATTCATCCGCCCGCGCTCCAGAGTCGCCCGGAAGCGGGCGGTGTAGTCCATGAGCCCGGGGGCTCCGGTCACCGGCGCCCGCTTTTCCAGAAAGAAAGGGAATTCAAAATCAAGATGCGCGCAGTCGCTCTGGAGGCGGGCTGTGAGTTGCTCAAGGATGTTGCGGATATTGTCCACATGCACCACCGGGCCGTGCGAAGAGAGAACCTCGATGAACCGGCTCATGTGCGTGCCTTTGAAGTGGTGCGGCAGATCGACGGTGAGCTGGACGGTCGCGATCGTGCTTTGCAACGAATGGGCCTTGTCGCGAACCTGAACCGGATAGCGCAGCGACTTCACGCCCACACGGTCGATCGGCAACCGGCGGTCGTCCGGTTCGTTCTGAATGTCTTTCAACTTCATCGGCGAGAGCATACCCGCCACCGTCCGGAAGTCCAAAATTTCCGTTCCCGCGCGCTGGCGATTCATAACTCGACAAAACACGCTCTTCCAAATACATGATGTCAGGGTGCCAGTGGAGGATCCCGTCAAGCCACAGAGGCGCCCAACATGAACGATCAAACAAGCCGCCAAGGCATCACCGAGCCCCGCTCCGTTTTTGTCGGGCGCATCGCGATGATCGCAGCCGTGACGAATTTGTTCTTCATCGGGCTGGCGGGGCTTTCGCTGTGGCAGAGCAGAACACTTTACGAGGAACGCGCGCAAACCGCGACGCAAAACCTCTCGCTCTCTCTCTCCGAAGAACTCGACAACGCCATCGACAAGATTGATCTGACCGTGCTCACGGTGGCGGACGAAGCCGAGAAGCAACTCGCCGGGGGAGGAGTTGACGCCGAGGCCCTGAACACATTCATCGTCCGCCAACTTTCCCGTGTCACGGACTTGGACGGGTTGCGTGTCGTTAATGCCTGCGGGGAGAATGCGTATGGAACCGATGTCAGTCCCGGCGTGCGCTCCAGCGTTGCCGATCGCGCCTACTACATCCGGCTGCGCGAAGATCCGAAGGCGGGACTGGTTGTTTCCGAACCGGTTGTGGGACGTGTCAGCAAAAAATGGTCGCTCATCTTCGCGCGCAGGATCAATGGGCCGGACGGTTCGTTTGCCGGTCTGGTTTACGGCACGATCACTCTGAAAAAACTTCTCACGATATTCTCCGTCGTCGATGTCGGCCGCCACGGGGCGGTGACGTTGCGCGATGACCAACTGGCTGCTATCGCGCATTATCCCGAACCAAAGAATTCCAGCAGTATCAACGGAAAAAAAAATGCCTCGCCCGAACTGCGGAGCGCGGTCCAATTGCACAAGGATGCCGGAACCTATCGCTCCCCCCGTGCTTTTGACAAAATTCCGAGAACCTACTCCTACCGCAAAGTTTCCGACTACCCATTTTACATCATCGTCGGGGCGGCCTATGAGGATTATCTTACCGCATGGCACAGAGAGGTCGGTGGCGTTCTGGCACTGGTTGCGCTCTTTCTCGGCGGGACGCTCGTCTCCTCATGGATGGTCTACCGCAGTCTGATGCGCAGAAATATCGCGATCCGCGAACTCGAACAAGCCACCGCCCGCGCCGAGGCGGCCAATGCCGCCAAGAGCGAGTTTCTTGCCAATATGAGCCATGAGATCCGGACCCCGCTCAATGCCATCATCGGGTTTTCGGAGATCGTTGAGGACGATCCGGGAAGGACAGACACAAAAGAATTGCTCCGGACGATCCGCAGCAGCGGGGACGCTTTGCTCGCCATTATCAATGACATCCTGGACTTTTCAAAAATCGAAGCCGGGCAGATGAGGCTCGAATATTCCGCTTTTTGTCTCAGGCAATGCGTGGAGGAATCGGTGAAGATTGTTTCTTCCCTGGCCGCGGAAAAAGGACTCGGGTTCGGTTTCACATTGGATCCGACGCTTCCGGAGTCGGTGATGGGGGACGTCGGACGTCTGCGGCAGGTGCTCCTCAACCTGCTCATGAACGGCATCAAATTCACAGAGAAAGGAGAAGTCAGCCTCACCATATCCCGCAGCAGGGGCGGGGGAGACATTGATCGGATCGATTTTGCGGTCAGGGACACCGGTGTCGGAATTTCGCCCGAGCAGCAGGAGAAGCTCTTCCAAAGCTTCAGCCAGGTGGATGCGTCGTCAACCAGACGCTATGGAGGCACCGGTCTCGGACTGGTGATCTCGCAGCGCCTCGTCCAGATGATGGGCGGCTTCATCACGGTCGAGTCCGCGCTGGGAAGCGGATCGACATTCCGGTTTTCCCTGCCGATCGGCACGGCTGACAAGCGGGAGAAAAAAGCGCCGCTTCCGGATCGCGTGGCCCCGGATGACTTTCCGGGAAACCTCTGCCCGTTGAACATCCTCGTAGCCGAAGACAACAGCGTCAACCAGCGTGTCATCCTGATGATGCTGAGACAACGCGGGCACGACGTGACATTGGTGGAGAATGGCGCCGAGGTGCTGGATGCGCTCGAAAAAGCGGCCTATGACCTTGTGCTGATGGATGTCCAGATGCCGGTGATGAACGGTTTGGAAGCCGCCGCAAAGATCCGCGAAAGATTTCCCCCGAACCTAAGGCCGCAAATGGTCGCCCTGACGGCAAAAGCCATGAAGGAAGACCGGGACGTCTGCCTCGCGGCAGGCATGGACGACTACATCTCCAAGCCTGTTCGTATCGAGGAATTATCGGAGGTTCTCCGCGAGGTTCAAACACGAGCCCTACAAAAAAACGCGGTTCGGTCCGGACAGGGTTGAGACGCGGAGTCAGTCCAGCTGACTCCTGATCAAGCGCGAGAGTTCTGGTCTGCGAGAAGATTTTTCGCTAGGGTGTCACCCTATGGCTTCAAATCTTTTTGACCTTTCGGAAGACGTGGCGGTGGTGATCGGGGCGACCGGCGTGCTTGGTGGCGGGCTTGCGCAGGCTCTGGCGGATGCCGGCGCGCGCGTCGTGGTGGCCGGACGCAGTGCGGAACGGGGAGGGGAACGGGTTGCGGCGATTGCCGCGCACGGCGGGCAGGCCGTCTTTCTGGAGGGCGATGCCTCGTCCCGCGAGAGCCTGTCCAGCCTGCTTGAAAAGACAAACACCCATTTCGGAACGCCCACGGTTCTCGTCAATGCCGCCGGCGGCAACGATCCGAAAGTCACCGTTACGGCGGATCAGGCGTTTGAGAACATTACGACCGCCGACTGGGCCGCCAATTTTGATCTGAATGTCGTCGGGGGTGCCCTTCTGCCCTGCCAGGTGTTCGGTCCGGCGATGGTTGCGGCCGGGCGCGGCAGCATCATCAACATCGCGAGCGTGTCCGCGCATCTGCCGCTTTCCCGCGTGGTGGCCTACTCGGCGGCGAAGGCGGCCGTGCTGAACCTCACGCAATTTCTGGCCCGCGAGTGGGCGCCTCACGGGGTGCGCGTGAACTCGATTACGCCGGGCTTTTTCCCGGCCGAGCAGAACCGTCGGCTGCTTTTCAATCCCGACGGCTCACCGACCGCACGCGCCGCGTCAATCCTGGGCCACACACCGATGGCCCGCTTCGGCTTGGCCTCCGAGCTTTCGGGCGCCGCTGTTTTTCTGGCGAGCGCGCGGGCCAGCTCGTTTGTCACGGGTGCCGATCTCCGGGTGGACGGGGGCTTTCTCTGCCAAACCATCTGAGTCCGGGGGGTCCGCTCCTCCACCGAACAAATTTCTCCGGTTTGAAAACGATTGCCCGGCGCGCCTTTCACAGGATTTTCTACCACGGAGTCGTTACGATCCTTCGCGGGATCCTGACGGTCGGCGCGCGGGTCACGCGGGTTGCGTTCTGCCCTTTGCCTTCCGGCGCGTTTGTCATGGCATCGAATCACATCAGCCACTTTGATCCCCCGTTGCTGAGCGGATGGCTTCCGCGAAAGATCGACTGGATTGCGATGTCCGAACTCTTCGGAGCGGGCTGGTCGCGAACCGGCTTCGGGTGGCTGGATGTGATCCCGGTGGAGCGCGGGGGCGACGACCGGCAGGCATTGCGCCAAGCCCTGAAGCGGCTCGCCGACGGGAGGGTGATCGGCGTTTTTCCGGAGGGAGGAATCCGGGACGGGATCCGCTCGATGCTGGCGGGAGGTCCCGTGCGGGATGGCGCGGTCATGCTGGCCGTGCATGCCGGGTGCCCGGTCGTTCCGGTCGTCGTCCTTGGCAGCGAAAGGCTCTACAACAAACGGAACTGGCTGCCGTGGCGGCGGGCCCGGGTTTATCTCGCCATCGGAGCGCCGGTTTTTCCGCCCGACGAAAAATCCCGCGGGGTCGCCCGCGAGCGGATGCACGCCGAGCTGGGCGCCGCAATCACAAGGCTCAAGGACGATCTGATGGCCCGGTGCGGCTTGGGGGAAGAGGATCTTCCGCGCTCTCCGCAGGAACGCATGCGCGAACCATGAAGACCGTGATCCGAAAGACCGCCGCCTGGGCGATGGACGGCGCGATGTGCAACATGATGAACGCCCTCCAGTGGCGACGGCGCGCGGAGGCCTCGACCCGCGAGCAGCTCGACAGGTATCTCTCCGCCTGCTCGCCGATGAGCCGGGAGGAATTTTTCCGGATGCCGCCCGTCGCGCGCCTGCGCCAGCACACCGGATGGATCGAATGGGACAGCCCGCACCCGACCGGCCACCCCGAAAATGACCGCGCGCGCGTCCATTTTTTCCCCGTGCGTCACCGGGGTGCGCCGACCCTGCTTCTCCTGCATGCCCTGATGAGCGCGAGCGATGCCGGCTACCGGCGCGTGGCGGCGTGGTTCAACTCCCACGGATGGAACGTCGCCTTCCCGCACCTGCCCTACCACTATTCGCGCACTCCCCGCCGCACCTTGAATGGCGAGCTGGCCATCACGGCCGACCTTGTGCGCAATACCGAGGGCATCCGGCAGGGCGTGGTCGAACTCCGCCAGCTCATGGTTTTTCTGCGCGCGCGCGGCTCGAAGGAATTTGGCGTGCTGGGAACCAGCTACGGCGGGTGGAACGCCGCCCTGCTCTCGTTTCTGGAAACCGATTTCCGTTTTGTCGCCCTTGTGCAGCCGATCGTCAACGTGGACAAGGCGGTCTGGGAAAATCCCGGCGCGGCGGCCATGCGCCGGTCGCTTCGTGCCCGCGGGCACACCCGCGGCAACGTGGCGCGTCTCGAACACCTCGGCTCGCCGCTTCACGGCGCCCCCCTCTGCGACCACCGCCGGATCATCATCACAGCCGGACTCTACGACCGCGTCTCCCCGAAAGAAGACCTCGAGATCCTCGCCGCCCGCTGGCAGGGGGCCAAACTCCTGCACGTTTCCCAAGGGCATTTCGGATACCGGGCCCTTCGCAAAACCCTCGCGGAAATCGAACCGTTCGTGACCGGTCACCCCGCCAAACCCGCGCAAGGAACGAAATGAGAGGGAAGAAGATCGACATGTCGGCGATCCGGGCTGGCGTTTCTCCTTCCCCGGAGACGCCGACCTTGGACGACGCGCACGCTCTGGAATCCGCTGCCGCGTCCGCACGAGAACGTCGGCGGAAACGAGCAGCCGTCCAAGGCAGCGCTGGGCGCGTTGGTCGCGGCGAATGGGGCGCTCGTCGCTTTGCGGCACGATGACCATCAAATCCATGTCGCTGTCCTGACCGGGCGTGCCCCAAGCGTGCGAGCCGAACAAATAAATTTCCTCCGGCCGAAATTCCGCCACCAGTCTTTACGTGGCAGTCTGGAGCAAATCTTCGAAGGCCGCTTTCATGGTTTGTTTCTATCACAGTGCCTGGCGACTTGAAAGCCCGACTTTTTTCACGGTTTACAGAGTAGCCTGAGAATTCTTGCGCGATCGGATCACCGAAGCGATTGAGCAATGTCCGACGGGGTGCCGACCACCACCCGCGAGGCGGCGGATTGCGACCATGACGCGGCGCTCAGAGATCCTTGACGAAGGATTCCAGATCCGCGCACCGGATTGCCTCGCGGTGCAGGGCATGCAGGCGTGCGGAGTCAGAAATGTGTGAATCCAGATGAGGTCACCCTCACCGCAACTTGTCGGAATCTCCTCGGCGGCGGGAGGTTCGATTCCTTGGAATCAGAGCGGCACTTTCAAGCCGGCGTATCGGGCGAGCTTGCGCTGGCGTTCGTCGAAGGTGAGAAACATTTTGGCGCCGAGGTGGACGGCGGTCGCCACATGCAGGATATCGAGTGTGCGGTGGCCTCCGCTTGCCGTGCGCTGGAGGGAATAGACGCGGGCCAACCGAAGGACGGCATCGGTATCTGCCGGCACCAACACATTCAGCCCGGACGCGATGTCCTCCTCCCAGTCCGCAATCATCTGGTTCGCCTCGTTCTCGGAATATCCCTTTGCCCGATCCGCATCGTGCAAAAAGATCTGCAGCCGGATCGCCTGGATAAACTCGAATTCCAGCAGCCGTGTGAAGGGCAGCGGCGAGGGTATCGTCCGGCGATAGGCCAGTGCTTGGGGCGTGTGAATCTGCTTGCGGTAGACCGAGCAGAGAAAACTGGTGTCGGGATAAACAGTCATCGCTCGCCGGTTTCAAACGCGCGCATTTCGTCCACTTCCTCTTGGGTGAAAACCCGACCGCCCCAAATCCGCTGAAGGCGTGCCTCATAGTCCGGGTGCCGGAGGCCACGCTTTGCGGTTGGCCGGGCGGGAGGCAGGATCCGGGCCACCGGCTTCGCGTGTTTGGTGATCAGAATTTCGTCTCCACCCGCGATCCACCCCTCGATCTTGGGAAAATCATACCGCAAATCTCGGACGGTCGCAGTTTTCATAACATCACAAACATGTGATGATTTGCGGATTTTGTCAAATCACAAAATGGGGTCAATTGACAGAAGTTGTCTCCGGTGTCAGGACACGAGAACGCACGATCAAAAAATGGATTCGAGGTCATTCAAAGATTTCTGACAATTCTTGCGCGATCAGACCATCGAAGCGATTGAGCAATGTCCGACGGGGTGCCGACCACCACACGCGGGTCGCGTATGATCCCCGGAAGGGAATCAGGCAGCCGCAAGTTGCCGTGCAATTTTGGCGTCGGTGCGGGCGGTGGTTTGGCGGAACAGGCGGCTTTCCTCCGGGGTCGTGGGGCGTCCGCCCATCTCGATGATAATTTTGTCAAATTCCTTCGCGGACATCAGCGGGCCGGTCAACTTGCCTGTGCGCTCAATGCGCGAGGAAGTCTGCGAGGTAGATTTCAGCGTTTTGCTCAAGGTCGCGGATGGCATATCGAAAGGCTTGGTTGTAATTCAATGTAGGGAGCGTGGAGCTTTCCGCGCAAGCCGTCAATTCTTCCAAGGATATCCCGGTGCGCGTAACCGTGGGCTGTGTCGTAGCGGGAAACGTCGATCCATTTTCCGCCGTGCATGGCGAGCAGAATGACGGTTCTTTCGTGATTTTCGTGGTTCCAACTGATTTTTCTAGGCTGATGCCGGAAATCTTCTCGACGCGAAGAGTGGATCATTCGACCAGAGCCAGAAATTCCTTGGGCATCCACGTTTCGAGGAACTGCCGGGCGACCAGTGGCAGGGACATCGCATGCCGGAAAATCCGGTCGTGGGAATGGTGGGTTTTCTCCTCGGACATGGGTTGAACAATGGAGTCGGCCAGTGCCGCAAAACAAGCTCAATCGCCGTGAGGCTTTCCGTTCTGGAGAACTCCGCTGACTTCCCCTGAATCCGCCATGGCAAATAGTTTGGGCGCTGGCTCTGCAAGCGAGGGCGGGACGCCTGTGCTCCCTTTTTTGCGCTGGCCGCCTCTCGTCTGTTTATTTCCAAGAGATGGTCTCACAGGAGCTCCACCGCCGCTTCGTCGGCGAGAAGTTTTCCCTTGCGGGTGAGGTGGAGCCGGCCTTCGCGGCGCACGAGGAGCCCGGCGGCTGCCAGGGCCTCGGCCCGTGCCGGCACGACGTCGCACTCCGGGATGCCGTCGAGCGTGCGCAACAAGAAGGCTACGCGTTCGGAACGGCGCGTGGCGGAGTCCAGCCGCTCGCTGAAGTCGCGGGGATCGATCGCGGCTTCGATCCGGCGGATGTATTCCGAGGTGTCGGCCACGTTGCGCCAGCGGGTGTCACCGCGCGTCGAGAACGCGCTGGGCCCGAGTCCGACATAGTCCGCGCCGCGCCAGTAGGCGAGGTTGTGCAGGCACTCGCGACCGGGGCGCGCGTAGTTCGAGATTTCGTATTGCGCGAATCCGGCGGCTTCGAGTTCGTCCATCGCGATCTCGAAAAACCGGGCATCGCGTTCTTCGTCGGCGGCGATTTCGCCCCGTTTGAAGCGTTGGAAAAAATCGGTATCCTCCTCATAGGTGAGGCAGTAGGCCGAGAGGTGATCCGGCCCGAGATCGATTGTGCGGCGGAGGGAATCGCGCCACCGGGCTTCGGATTGTCCGGGAATTCCAAAGAGGAGATCGAGGTTGATGTTGGGCACACCGGTCTCGCGCAGGATTTCATAGCTGCGGAGCGCCTGTGCCGAGGAATGCACGCGGCCGAGCGTTTTGAGAAGCCCGTCGTCCCACGACTGGATGCCCATGCTCACGCGGTTCACCCCCACCGCAAGGAGAGCCGACGCCTTTTCGTGCGAAACGGTGGCCGGATTCATCTCCAGGGAAAATTCCCGAACCCTGGAAAAGTCGATGCAATCGCGCAGTCCCCCGATCAAGAATTCCAGATGGGGGGTGGAAAGTGCGGTCGGTGTCCCGCCGCCGAAAAAAACGGTCTCCGGTTGCAGGCCGGGAGACGCGCGGGCTGCCTCCGCCAGCACGGCCCCAAGAAAAGCCTTCGTTTTATTGCGATCGCTTGCTTCTTTGTAGAAACTGCAATACGGGCACACTTTCGGACAAAACGGAATATGCACGTATAAATGGCGAACCATGGAATGAAACTACTCTCACCGGCTTTGGGTTGCAACGCGTCAAGGGCGGTCGGGCCGTCGGCCTCACGGCGTTCTCCGTGCTTGCGTCCCCCCGCCTTTTCCCGCCGGGCAGGACGGCTGGGCCTGCTGGCCGCGGTTTTTCTGACGGCAACGTGTTTCGGCCAGGTGCCGCAGCCCGCTCCTCCGGCCGGGCGGGCGACCGTTTATTATGCGATGGACTCCTCCTCGCTGACAGACAACCGGAAAGTGAACGCGGGCGTCGTCCGCCGGATGGTGAACAGCCTGGTCATGCGGGCGACCGGCCGCCCGGAAGTGGGCGCGGCCTGGGCCTCGCTGGTTGCCAAAACCGACCGGGTGGGCATCAAGGTTGCCGCATCAGGCGGCGCGATCAGCGGCACGAATCCCGCGGTCGTCGATGCGATTGTCGAAGGCTTGGCGGCGGCCGGGATTCCGCCATCGAACATCATCGTCTGGGATCGCAATCTGGCGGATCTTTTGGCGGCGGGATACCGCACCGACAGCGCGCGCTATCAACTGCGATGGGTGGATCCGGTCAAAGGCTACGACCGCAAGTCCCAGGTGAGCGCGCCTGTTCTCGGGCGGCTCATTTGGGGGGACAGCGGATTCGGCGACAGGGCCGGCACCCGGCTGGCGGATGTTCTGGGAACCGGCGACCAGCTCAGCAGCAAAAGTTGCTACGCGAAGGTTCTCAGCACCGGGGTGACGAAAGTGATCAATGTGCCCTCTCTGAGCGACAGCTTTCTCACCGGAATCAACGGTGCGCTCGCAAACATGACCCTTCCCAACCTCGACAACTGGCGCCGGTTCACCAAGCCGCCGGCCTATGGCGATCCGTATCTGGCCGAAATTTACTCCGATGCGATCATCCGTGACAAAGTGGTTCTCACCATCATGGACGGCCTCGTCATGCAATACGCCGGCGGACCCGCCCCGAATCCCGGCTTCCTCCTCGACCACTTCACTCTGTTCGCGGGCCGCGACCCGGTGGCCATCGATGCCACCGCCGCACGCCTCATCGACGAAGCGAGAAAACCGGCTAAGCTCCCGAGCGTCCTTCCCCTGACGGTATGGCTCGAAAGCGCCGAAACCATCGGCATCGGCAAACAGCGCGAGCAGGACATCGATCTCGTCCGCGTCGGCATGGAACCCGGTCGCTGACTCTTTGTTTTTGCGCGGGGTTGAAATCCCGGAGAAACACCCTATGCTCTGACAAAATTCCCATTGCCGCCATGCCTTCCCACGGAGAAATCAAACTCACACGCGACTGCGACGCCGTCCAGATTCCAAGCGGTCACCCGCTCGTCCTGCCGGCCGGCATGGAAGTGGTGATCACCCAATCGCTCGGCGGCGCATACACCGTCGCCACCCCGGGCGGGCTAGCCCGCATCGAGCTCAAAGATGCCGACGCCCTGGGATGCGATCCCAATGCGCCGGTCGAAAAAGTCAAAGTCGATGGCTCGACGGAGGCCGCCGTCTGGAACCAGCTCAAGTCCGTATTCGACCCGGAAATTCCTGTCAATGTCGTGGATCTCGGCCTCATCTACGATTGCAGCATCTCTCAAAATGCCGAAGGAAAAACCGCGGTGAATGTGAAAATGACGCTCACCGCCCCCGGCTGCGGCATGGGTCCGACGATCGCGGCCGACGCCCGCGGAAAAATCCTCTCCCTCGAAGGCGTGGACGAAGCGGAAGTCGATCTCGTCTGGGATCCGCCATGGAACCAAGGCATGATCAGCGAGGCGGGAAAAATGAAGCTCGGGATCCTGTAGGCCTTTTATCCCCTTTTGGCACCGAAACGGAAGGAATCGACGGACGGCTCGGCGAGCGATCTGCCGATCAGGAGGCAGGAGGCATTTCGCCGGGCAACTGTGGTTATCCGCAAGGGGAAAGTTGAGTTTTTTTCATGAGGAATTGGATAGGGATAAGAACCTCATTTCGTCGCGCCTCCGACCCGGGAAATCGCGGGCCGTGCAAAATCATGCGCGTTGTCCCCGTTTACAGTTACGCCATTGCCATGCCGCATCCACTCTTTCAAAGCAGGCGTCAATACGCGGGACAGACCTCTTCCAGATCGTGCGGGTTTTGCGCGGCGCAATGGAATTCAAGCTGCATATCCCGCCTGATGCTCTCCCCGTGCGTTGACCGTCTCTGACGCGTCTCTGCGTGAAACCTTCTACGCTGCCCGGGCGTTGAGGATTTCGATGAGTTCTTTGGCGGACTCGGGGATTTTGGTGCCCGGGCCGAAGATCGCGCAGGCACCGTTTTGGCGGAGGAAGTCGTAGTCCTGGGCGGGGATGACTCCGCCGGCGACGACGAGGATGTCCTCGCGTCCGAGGCGTTTGAGTTCCGCGACGAGAGCGGGGAGGAGGGTTTTGTGGCCGGCGGCGAGGCTGGACATGGCGACGATGTGGACGTCGTTTTCGACCGCCTGCTTGGCGGTTTCTTCCGGGGTTTGGAAGAGCGGGCCGATATCGACGTCGAAGCCGAGGTCGGCGTAGCCGGTGGCGACGACTTTCGCGCCGCGGTCGTGTCCGTCCTGGCCCATTTTGGCGATGAGGATGCGGGGGCGGCGGCCCTCGCGTTTTTCGAAGGCGTCGGCCAATGCGCGCACTGCTTTGATATCGTCCATATGTCCGTAGGATGAGGCGTAGACACCGCTGATTGATCGTATGACCGCTTGGTAGCGACCGGCAACCTTTTCCACGGCGTCGGAGATTTCGCCGAGGGTGGCGCGGGCTTGGGCGGCCTCGATCGCGAGGGCGAGGAGGTTGCCGTTCTTTTTGTCCGAGGCGGCGGCGGTGATGGCGGCGAGGCAACGCTGGACGGCGGGCTCGTCGCGTTCGGCGCGGAGTTTTTTGAGGCGTTCGATTTGGGAGAGGCGGACCGCCGTGTTATCGACCGTGAGGATATCGAGCGGGTCTTCTTTTTCGAGGCGGTATTTGTTGACGCCGACGATTGTTTCGAGGCCCGAGTCGATTTTTGCCTGGCGACGGGCGGCGGCTTCCTCGATGCGCATTTTCGGGAGACCGGTTTCGATCGCCTTCGACATGCCGCCGAGGGCTTCGACTTCCTGGATGTGGGCCCAGCCTTTTTCGAGGAGTTCGTGGGTGAGGGCCTCGACGTAATAGCTGCCGCCCCAGGGATCGACGACCGAGCAGATGCCGGTTTCGTTTTGGAGGAAGAGCTGGGTATTGCGGGCGATGCGGGCCGAGAAGTCGGTCGGGAGGGCGATCGCCTCGTCGAGCGAGTTTGTGTGGAGGCTCTGCGTGTGGCCCATCGCGGCGGCCATCGCCTCGATGCACGTGCGGGCGATGTTGTTGAAAGGATCCTGCTCGGTGAGCGACCAACCGCTTGTCTGCGAGTGCGTGCGCAGAGCCATGGACTTCGGGTTTTTCGGGTTGAAGCCCTTCACGATTTTTGCCCAGAGGACGCGGGCGGCGCGCATCTTCGCGACTTCCATGAAGAGGTTTTTCCCCTGCGCCCAGAAGAACGAGAGCCGGGGCGCGAACGCGTCGATGTCGAGTCCGGCGGCCGTGCCGGTGCGGAGATACTCCAGCCCGTCCGCGAGGGTGTAGGCCATTTCGAGGTCGGCGGTCGCGCCGGCTTCCTGCATGTGGTAGCCCGAGATCGAGATCGAATTCCACTTCGGCATCTCCTGGGAGGCAAACTCGAAGATGTCCGCGATGATGCGCATCGAGGGGAGCGGCGGATAGATATACGTGTTCCGCACCATGAACTCCTTGAGGACGTCGTTTTGGATCGTGCCGGCGAGCTGGTCGAGCGTGGCGCCCTGCTCGAGCGCGGTGACGATGTAGAACGCGAGGATCGGGAGAACCGCGCCGTTCATGGTCATCGAGACGCTGATCTTGTCGAGCGGGATGCCGCCGAAGAGGATCTTCATGTCGAGGATCGAATCGATCGCGACACCCGCCTTGCCGACGTCGCCGACGACGCGCGGGTGGTCGGAGTCGTAGCCGCGGTGGGTGGCGAGGTCGAAGGCGACCGAGAGTCCCTGCTGCCCGGCGGCGATGTTGCGTTTGTAGAAGGCGTTCGATTCCTCGGCGGTCGAGAACCCGGCATATTGGCGGATCGTCCACGGACGCTGGACATACATCGTCGCGTAGGGTCCGCGCAGGAACGGGGCCACACCGGCGGTGAAACCGAGGTGGTTGCAGTCCGCGAGATCGGCGGGGCCGTAGGCCGGCTTGACCGGGATGGTTTCGTTCGTTGTCCAGACGGAATCGGCGGGCGATTTTCCGGTTTCGGATTGGAACGCCTTTCCCCATGCGGGCTCGGTGGCGGAGGGTTCCGTGCTGAAATCGATCTTTGTAAAGTCGGGGCAGTTCATAATGGGCATCAGATGAGGCCGAGTTCCTTGTGGAGGTTGGAGAGGAAGGCGAGGCAATCGACTTTGAGGTGGATAAAGTCGTCCACGCCCGAGGCTTTGTGGGCTTCGATTTGATCCGGCGGGAATCCGGCGAGCAGCACCTTCACGCCCGGGAGTTTGGCTTTGAGGGCCGGGACAAATGCGGGGATGATTTCCGGGTAGGTGTCGTCGGTCGAGCAGACCACGACGACCGGAGCCTTGGCTGCGACAGCCTGCGCGATGGCTTCCTCGACCGACTTGGCGCCGGCGGTTTCCTGGCGGATGTCGTAGCCGCCGGCGGCGAGGAATCCGAATGCAAAGTCCGCGCGGGCTTTCGACTGCTTCGGCGGGCCGAATTTGGCGAGCCAGATTTGGGTCGGCTTCGATTGGGCGGCGGCGCGGAGGGCTTCGTAGCCGGCGGCGGCGCGGATGACGCGCACGCGGGCGATTTCGGATTCGGCGGCACCCTTGCGCGGGAGAGCCTTGCGGATCTCGCCGATCGTGGCTCCGGCGAGGAATGTCTTGGCGACCTCATCGACCGTTGCGGCGGCGAGGGTCACTCCCCCCTTGCGGGCGGCAGCGATCCGGTTCGAGTGCTCGGCGAGTTTTTTGCCGGCATCGTCGGCGTTTGCGGCCAGCGGGACTTCGTCGGGATTGGGGAAGAGGTTGACGCCGAGGATCGGCTCACGGCGTTTGGAGACGGCATCCAATCGGGCGGCAGCGCTCTTGGCGACCGCCTGTTGCGGGAAGCCCTCGCGGAGCGCGGCGGCCATGCCACCGAGACTCTCGACTTTCTGGAAAAGCTCCCAGGCTTTTTTCGCGAGTTCGATCGTGAGCGATTCCACATACCAGGAGCCTCCCGCCGCATCGGCGACTTCGGCAAACCCGCATTCCTCGGCGAGGATGACGTGGATGTTGCGGGCGATGCGGGTCGAGAATTCGTCCGGCGTGCGGATCGGTTCGTCGAAGGCCGCGACGTGCATGCTATCGACTCCGCCGATGACGCCGCCAAACCCTTCCGACGTGGCGCGGAGCATGTTCGTGTGCGGGTCGAGCGTTGATTTGTTGAAAATGCTGCTGCGGCCGTGGATGAAGAGCGGCGCGGGCTTGACGCCGAACGCCCCGACGATCCGGTTCCAGAGGAGACGGGCGGCGCGAAGCTTCGCGATCTGCATGAAGAGGTTCGAGCCGAGCGAGAGCGCCATGACAAAGCGCGGGGCGATCTCGTCGTCGGGGACTCCTCCGGCCGCGAGGGCTCGGAAGTAGGCGGCTCCCGTCGCGAGACCAAAGGCGAGTTCCTCGACGGCACTGCCACCGGCATCGGCCCAGAGGTTCGCCTGGATGCCCGCCGTGCGGACGCCTTTGCCTGCGGCCCATTTCGAGAGCGTGACAAGTTCGGTGTAGGCGACATCAAGCGAGACATCGAGTTTTCCGTCGCGCGCCCACTCGGTGAGCGGGTCGGCGAGAACGGCCCCGGCGAGATCCTTGTCGCCGGAGACGGCTTGCAGGAGACCAGCCAGCGGAAGCGCGCTGGCCCCGGCAAAGACGAGAACCGGAGCGGCTTGAAAATCGATGCCCGCAAACGCGCGGGAGGCGTCGTCGAGCGTCGCGAGCGAGAGCCCGCATTCGCCGACCTCGCCGCTGGCCGCCTCATCGGGATCCATCGCATGGCGGGTCGCCACATCGGGGAGGATGGCAACGGAATTCTGTCCGCGCAGGAGATCGCTTTTGAGAGCCTTGTTGAACCGGTCGGGGCAACCGCAGGGAAGTTCCTGTGCGATCAGCCACGGCTTTGCTTTGAAGCCCGATGCCGCGCCGCCCCGGGTGAACGGAGCGAGGCCCGGCCAGGCCTCGGCGGGGGCGAGGGCTTCCAGATCTTCCTTGCGGTAGATCGGCTGGAGCCTGATGCCCTCGGGCGTTTGGGTGATCAGCTTTTTGTCGAATGGCGCGCCTTTGAGGGATTCTTCGGCGGCTTTGCGCCATTCCTCGGAGGTGGCGGGCGGGAATTCATCAAGATTGAGTTTCATGGGAATGATGAGAAATGTGGGATGAATGCGGGCGTTACTTAATACTGAGCACTGAAAACTCTTTATTGGATTTCTTCGACGAGCGCATCGCTGCTTTTGCCATTGACGGTGATGAGCAGGTGCTGGCTGCGTCCGGTGCGGATTGGCGCGGCGGCGGAAGCGGCGGGGGCTGCGGCGGCGGGAGCGGCTTTTTTCGGAGCGCCGATCGTGATCGAGCCGGGATCTTTGATCAGCTTCTCGTATTCCATCGGGAACATCGCGAAGAGGACAACCGCCTCGTCGGTGGTCGGGAGATTTTTTTCGCCGAGTTGTTTGCGGAGCGCCTCAACCTGGGGCTTGAGGCCATCGGCCGGCCGTGCGGTGAGAGGGGATTTGCCGGTGTTTTTTTCCGCCAGGGCGAGGACTTCGGAATCCACCTCGCCGGGAGTTTTTCCGTAAAATCCGAGGACGATATCCATCGCGGCAGGAGAGAAATTTTTCCAGCGTCCGAACTTCACATTGAGCATCGCCTGGGTGCCGACGATCTGGGAGATCGGGGTGACGAGCGGTGCCCAGCCGAGGCACTTGCGGACGTGGGGAATTTCGGCGAGAACCTCATCGATCCGGTCGCTCATGTTGAGATCTTTGAGCTGGACGCGGAAGTTCGAGAGCATGCCGCCGGGAACCTGATAGACAAGCGTGTCGCTGTCCACAATCTGGTTGGCGGTCGAGGTGAACGCCTCCATTTCCTTATAGACTCCGGTGAAATACTCGCGCAGCCCGGCGAGTTTCTTGCGGTCGAAATGCGGCTGGCGCGGGTTGCCTTCCAAGAGGGCCAGCATGCGCAGCGTGTCCGGCTGGGAGGTGCCATTGGCGAACGGAGTGATCGAAGTCTCGACAGCATAGGCGCCGGCATCTGTCGCCGCGACATACGAAGCGGCGGCGAGCCCCGCGGTCTCATGGCTGTGGAGCGAGACGGGCAGCCCGGTGAGTTTGGTGATCTCGGAGACGAGTTCTCCGGCGGCGCGCGGCGTGATCACGCCCGACATATCCTTGATGCAAATCGATTGGCAGCCCATTTCCTTGAGTTCTCCGGCGAATTTGACAAAGGCCGCGGTGGTATGCACCGGGCTCGTCGTGTAGCAGAGTTCCCCCCGGGCGTGCTTGCCCGCCTTGAGCACGGCGGCGATCGCCGGTGCCAGGTTCCGGGGGTCGTTCAAGCCGTCAAAAATCCGGAAGACCTCAATGCCGGCATCGGCCGTGCATTTCACGAACAGCTCGACCACGTCATCCGGGAAGCACTTGTATTGGACGATATTTTGGCCGCGCAGGAGCATGCCATGCGGGGTGTTTGGAGCGGCTTTGCGCAGGGCCCGCACCCGGTCGAACGGCTGCTCGCCGAGGAAGCGCAGCATGGTGTCGATCGTCGCCCCGCCCCAGGTCTCCAGCATCCCAAAGCCCATGGAATCCAGAATCGGTGCCGCCGGGAGCATCTGGCTGGTTTTCATGCGGGTGGCCGCCATGGACTGGTGTCCATCGCGCAATACGGTATTGTTGAATACGACGGGATTCATAGGTATTAGAACATCTAATGCACGCACAAAAACTTGGCAAGTCCCGTTTTTTGAAAAGTCGGCACCGGCCGGCGGCGGGTGCGGAAGTTTTTTGTGTTTAGAAAAGTGAGGCGAGGACCGCGGCGGTATCCGAGAGGTCGTCGAAGAGGAAATCCGGGGTGTGCGCGGCGAGCGCGGCGCGGGAATACTCGCCGGTGGCGATCGCCACGGTGCGCGCGCCGATCGCCCGTCCGCATTCGATATCCCGGGGTGTGTCGCCGAAGACGTAGATCCGGTCGGGAGGAAATTCCACGCCGTGTTTTTCGAAGGCGCGGGCCCGCGCGTATTTTCCCAGTTCGTTGCGGTCGGGGTGGTCGTCGGCAAAGGCCCCGAATTCGAAATAGTCCCAGACCCCGTAGTGGCCGAGTTTGATTTCCGCACCGCGGACAAGGTTGCCGGTGAGCAGCGCGAGCACGACATCCTCGCGCGCGCGGAGCGCATCAAGGAGCGGGAGGATGCCGGGCAGAAGATTCCCGTCGTGCCGGGGAAGGCGGTGCGGCAGATGGTGCAGATAGCTGTCGAGCAGGGCGGCGGTATTTTCCGCGGTGCCATCGATGCCGTGTTTCTCGAGCAAAGCCCGGGCGATCAACGCATCGGTCGCACCGGCCAGCGTGATGCCAACGAAGTCCTCGGCGACCTCGAAGCGGGACAGCATGGCATCCGCCAGCGCCCCGGCTCCGGCTCCTCCGGAAGTGAGCAGGGTGCCGTCGATATCGAAGAGGAAAAGCCGACGGTTCATTCGCATTGTTTGGTGACAGGGGATCCGGCGGCCACAGTCGCCGGGCGGCGATTACTCCCCGCTTCCCTCTTGCTCCCCGGCCTGCGGCTCGAGGATTTCGCCATACTTCGTGAATTTGCGATGGCGTTTGCCGGCGGGCAGCGGGCTGAGCGTCATGCCGATCGCGCGCCCGACAAGCTTCGGTTCCATATCCACATGGGCCATGCCGGCAAGATCGTCGCGCACGCGGCGCACAACGAGCATGCCCAGCTCTTGGTGAGCCATTTCGCGTCCGCGGAATTGCAGATGCACTTTCACCTTGTTGCCCTTGTCGAGAAAATCCTCGGCGTGCCGGACTTTTGTCAGGTAGTCATGTTCGTCGATATTGACCCGGAATTTGACTTCCTTGACCCTGTTGACGATGTGTTTTTTTTCTTTTTCCTGCTTCGAGAGTTCGTAGCGGAACTTGCCGAAGTCAACGATCCGGCAAACCGGCGGCTGGGCATTCGGGGCGATCTCGACCAGATCCAGCCCCATGCCGCGCGCGCGGCGGATGGCTTCGTCGAGCCGGAGCACTCCGAGTTGTTCGTTTGTTGCAGCAAGAATCACACGCACTTCGCGGGCGCGGATCCGTTCATTAATGCGAATATCCTTTAAGTTAATGGGGCCTCCGGGTTGTGGTTGGGAACGATGCGCGGCCCATCATGAGCGTGGAGCATCCGGACGGAAGCGCAAAATGCGCGGACAACGTTTGTTCATGCGAGGCATGAATCAGATTTTTTAAAAGGGATTGTCAATGGATTCCGTCTCATCAATACGAGCGGGCGGTAGGATGAAAGGATTTCCTCTCCGCACGCAAGAGGAAATTGCGGGGAGTCGGCGAAAGATTCCGGCGGGCGGCATCTGAAGGCTTGTCAAGCGGGAGGGATTTTCCGATTCCTTGGCAGCGCCGCCGCTTCCCACATGGACCAGCAAATCTTTTTTCTGATTAACCGGACAGGGGCCCGTCCGGCTCTTGACGGGCTGATGGCCACGCTTTCCTGTTGGGATTTTTGGTGGCCGTTCCTCATTGTTGCGATGGTCTGGATTTTTCTGGCCGGGGGGTTCCGGGCGCGGGCGATGCTCGTGGCGGCGGTCATTGCCGTTGGAGTCACCGACGGGATCGTGGTGAATTCCCTGAAGCATGCCGTCGGCCGGCCGCGCCCGAAGGACGTTCTCGAAGGAGCCCGCTCGCTTGATCTGGCGAAGGCGAAGCCCCGATTTCTCGCATTGGCGAAACCGCTTCAGATCCGCTTGACCCCGCCGGGGAAGATCCCGGAACGGGGGAACTCGTTCCCGTCGGGGCACACGGCCAACAACTTTGCCGCTGCGACCGTTGTGTTTTTATTTTACCGGCGGCGGGGGTGGGTTGCTTTTCTGCCTGCGGGGCTGGTTGCCTACAGCCGGATGTATGTGGGGGCGCATTGGCCGACCGACGTTGCCGCTTCGTGTGTGCTGGGAACTCTTCTTGCGATCCTGGTGGTGCGCGGGATGGAGTGGCTCTGGCAGAGGTTCGGAGGGCGCTTGCTTCCGGGAATTCATTTGAAGCACCCCGCGTTATCGACTCCATGAAACCAAAATCCGTATTTGTCTTTCTTGTCGTGCTGGCCGCGTTGCGCTGCGGGTGGGTGGCCCTGCAGCCGATCGCGCCGCAGGAAGCCTATTTCTGGATGTGCTCGGAGCGGATGGCACCGGCATTTTTTGACGGCCCCGCCGGGACGGCCAGTTGGGTGAGGGCGTTTGATTTTTTTGGATTCCCGGCGCTTGCCGCGGCGCGTATTTCGTGGCCGATCCTGGCGTTGGCGGCGGGAGGTCTGGCCTGGCTGCTGGCGCGCAACATTTATGACAGAGCCGTGGCGGCCTGGGTGGTGGTCGTCCTGAACGCGCTCCCCGTCTTCAACACCAATGCGATGACCGTTGGGCCGGCGATGCCCTCCCTCGTTTTTGTTTTGGCCGGGGTGTGGATGGCGCGGCTTGCCTGGGACGGACGCGGGATTTTCTGGGGCGCATCCGGTGTGTGTTTTGCGCTGGCGACAGGTTTTTGTTACGAGGCGGTTCTTGTTCCGGCGGGGCTGGTGGCCGTGCTGCTCGCGTTTCCCCGTCACCGTGACAAGAGCGATTTTGCCGGACTCGCGCTGGTTGTCTTTCTTGTTGTTCTCGCGCTGTGGGGGCCGATGGCCTGGAATGCCTCGCTGGAGTGGATTCCTGTCGTCGGGGGCACGCTTCGGACGGCCTGGGCATTTCGACCGGCGGGATTCGCGGAAAGGTTGTGGGATTTTCTCCGCGTGTTTTCGGTTCCTGCCGGGCTGTTCCTCTTGGTGGGATTCGGATGGATGGTGCGTGAGGCGCGTCAGCACGTCCGTCCGCGATTTCTGTTGGCGGTCTGCGGCCCGGCGTGGCTCTGGTGGTTGTATTGCGCGCTCCGGGGGGAAGCGGGCGGCAGCGCGGTCTTTTTGGGCGTGGTGCCCGCCGTCATTTTCCTTCTGGCGGAGGGCCGGAAGTTTTCCTGGGCGGCTTCTGCCGCTTCCTTCGTCGTCATAATTGCGCTGCTTGCAAGCGGAGTCGCCCTGTGGAAAGAGGCCCGGGGACGCGTTGGATGGTCGGTTCTTGCGCGGGAATTTCAATCCTCCGAGCGCGAAATCCCGGCGGGGGACAAAAAGGGGGTTTTAATTGCCGAGAGCCCGGATTTGGCGGCGGTTCTGGGATACCATCCTGGCGGCGGGCGGCGGGCGGTTTCTCCGCTTGTTTTTATTCCCGAATCTCCCAATATTTCCAGCCAGTTCGGTCTCTGGCCGTCGTATGCCGATTTCGTGGGAAGCCCAAAGATTGCGGATGAATATTTCACCGAGCAAAAAGGCATCAATCCGTTCATCGGTTGTTCGGCACTTTTCCTTGGTGCCGAACTTCCCCAGACGATCAAAGGGGCCTTTTCCAGCGTGTCTCCATTGCGGCGGATCAGGCTGCCCGACGGCCGCACGTTCACGATTTTCCTTTGCAGGGATTATCAGACGCTCCCGCTGTAGTCCGCGTGGGGCCGACGGGAGCGAACCCTCAGGGAATCCGAATCTTTCCCCAAGGGGAGGGGCTTGCCGGTGACTGTATTATTTTTTTGCGAACTGCTCGTCGAAAACGAGCTTTGAGGGGGGGAAATCGACGCGCCTCACGTTGGCGCAGCTTTCGGTGGCACCGTGTTCGCGATCCATGCCGCCGTCTTCCCACTCGACGCTCAGCGGGCCGTTGTAACCGATGTCGTTCAAGGCGCGGATGATCTTTTCAAAATTGATATTCCCGCGGCCGACGCTTTTGAAATCCCAGTAGCGTTCGGGCTTGTGGAAATCGACATTTCCTCCGAAGACGCCGGCTTCCGAGCCGAGGTTCCAAGCGACGTCCTTCATGTGGACATGGAAAATGCGGTCGTGGAATTTGCGGAGGAAGGCGACGTAGTCCACGCCCTGATAGCCAAAATGCGAGGGGTCGTAGTTGAAGCCGAAGGCCGGATGATAATCCACAGCGGCGAGCGCGCGTTCGGCCGAGCTGATGTCGAACGCGATTTCGGTGGGATGAACCTCCAGGGCGAAACGGAGACCGAGCTTCTGGAACGCATCGAAAATAGGTGTCCAGCGTTTGGCGAAGTCCTGGTAGCCGGCATCGATCTGGCCGGGGAGGACGGGCGGGAAGCTGTAGCAGAGATGCCAGATTGACGAGCCGGTGAAGCCATTGACGACACCGACGCCAAAGCGTTTGGCGGCCTCTGCGGTGCGGATGATTTCCGCGGCCGCCCGCTGGCGGACGCCTTCCGGGTCGCCGTCGCCCCAGATGTGCTGGGGGAGGATTTGCTGGTGGCGGGCGTCGATGTTGTCGCAGACCGCCTGGCCGACAAGATGTGTGGAAATGGCGAAACACTTCAGGCCATGCTTGGCGAGCAGGGCGCGCTTGGCATCGCAGTAGGCCTGATCGGCTTTGGAGACATCGAAGTGATCGCCCCAGCAGGCGAGTTCCACGCCATCGTAGCCGAAGGATTTGATCTTGGGGAGGAGGGTTTCGAGGGGGAGGTCGGCCCATTGGCCGGAGAACAGGGTGACGGGTCGTGACATGGTGGGATTGTGGGGTTGGTATTAAACGGAAAGTCCGGTCCAGGCGGCGTTGGCTTTTCCCGAGGCAACGACGGCTTCGATGAACGCCATCCCGCGGATGCCGTCCTCGATTTTCGGAAAGTCGTTTTCGATTTCCGTGGGCGGGTGCCCGTTCTCGCGGGCGAGGATGGTGGCGGCGAAGTTGCGATAAATGTTGGCAAAGGCTTCGAGGTAGCCTTCGGGGTGGCCGGCCGGCGTGCGGGTGGCGGCGGCGGCACTTGCGCCGAGGTAGCCTGCGGCCGTGCGAAAAATTTGAGCCGGCTGGTCGTTCCATTTTACCAGCAACGTGTTCGGTTCGTGCTGGTGCCATTCGAGGCCGCCCTTTTCGCCATAGACACGGAGGTTGAGGCTGTTTTCCTCGCCGACGCTGATCTGGCTGCAATGGAGGATGCCTTTGGCCCCCCCCTCGAAACGCAGGAGAACATTGGCGTCGTCATCGAGGAGCCGTCCGTCCACAAACGTCGTGAGATCGGCGGCCAACTCGCTGATTTTCAGTCCGGTGACATATTCCGCAAGATTTTCAGCGTGGGTGCCGATGTCGCCGACGCAGCCGGCCGCGCCCGAGCGCGCGGGGTCGGTGCGCCAGGCCGCCTGCTTTTGGCCGGATTCTTCGAGCCGTGTGGCGAGCCAGCCCTGGGGATACTCGACGACGATTTTGCGGAGTTTTCCGAGCCGTCCCGAGCGGACAAGGTCGCGCGCTTCCTTGACCATCGGATAGCCGGTGTAATTGTGGGTGAGCGCGTAGAGAAGGCCTGTCTTTTTCACGAGGGAGCCGAGGGCGCGGGACTCGGCGAGATCGAACGTGGCCGGCTTGTCGGAAAGGACATGGAAGCCGTTTTCCAACGCCAGTTTTGCGGGCGGGAAATGCATGTGATTCGGGGTGACAACCGCCACGAAATCCATCCGCTGACCGGCAGGCAGCGTCTTTTCCGCGAGAATCATTTCTTCAAAGCTGCCGTAGCACCGTCCGGGAGGGAGAAAGAGATCCGCACCGCTGAGCTTCGATTTTTCCGGATCGGCCGAAAACGCGCCGCAGACGAGATCGATCCGCCCATCCATCGAAGCGGCGATGCGATGCACCGCACCAATAAAAGCTCCCCGTCCGCCGCCAACCATACCGTAACGTATTTTTCGATTCGTCGCCATACGCATTGTCTTTAGTGGATTTCCCGGGCGAGACAAATCAAAAAAACGCCCCCCCGTTGAGCCGGCGGGGTTTTATTTTCGGTTTTCCATGCGTGCGGGCTGGTAGTCCTTCTCTGTCGGCTCCGGAACGGATTTGAGGAGGCGGGCGACGAGGTGTACCGAGGTCAGACCTTCGGAATCGGCCGCAAAATTGGTCAGAATCCGATGCCTCAAGACGGGAAGGGCCGCTTTTTTGATATCGCTGCAACTCACATGGATGCGCCCTTCCATGACCGCACGCGCTTTGGCGGCCATGATCATGACCTGGCTGGCGCGCGGACCGGCACCGGTTGAGACGTATTCTTTCACGAAATCGGGTGCTTCCGGAGCGCCCGGTCGCGTGGAACGAACCAACGAAGTGGCATACTTGATGACGTGCTTCGAGACGGGAATTTTCCGGACGACTTCCTGGAGTTGCAAGACTTCCTCCTTGGTGAGCACTGGCTGCGCGCTGGCCCGGTGCGATTTTGTCGTTGCCTCGACGATGCGCTCTTCCTCTTCGGCGCTCGGGTAGTCAACCCAGATGTTGAACATAAAGCGGTCGAGCTGGGCTTCGGGCAAGGGATAGGTTCCCTCTTGCTCAATCGGGTTTTGGGTGGCGAGCACGAAGAAAGGTTCGCCAAGCGGGTAGGTCTGGTTGCCGACGGTCACGCGGTGCTCCTGCATGGCTTCGAGCAGGGCGGCCTGGGTTTTGGGTGGGGTGCGGTTGATTTCGTCGGCCAGCAGGAGGTTGCAGAAAAGCGGGCCGCGGATGAAGCGGAACTCGCGATCGCCGGTGTCGCGGTTTGTCTCGAGAATTTCCGTTCCGGTGATGTCGGATGGCATAAGGTCGGGGGTGAACTGGACACGGCGGAACTCGAGATTAAAAACCCTGGCAATGGTGCTGACCATGAGAGTCTTGGCCATGCCGGGCATGCCAATAAGCAGAGCGTGTCCGCCTCCGATCATCGCCATGAGAATTTCCTCGACCACATTGAACTGTCCGACAATGACTTTCCCGATTTCCTGCCGGATCAATCCCGCGCGCTGCCCCATCGCTTGGACGAGAACGAGGTCTTCTCTGGTCGCCTCCGGCACGTCCGTTGCGACAGGCTCGTTTTTCGGGACGGCGTCGCTGTTTTGATCGAGAAATTGCAGGGCAATCTCTCCGAGTTCGATGATGTTGGTATTCTGGAGGAGTGCCGACTCAATGCGCTGCTCGTTGACAAATGTTCCGTTGGCACTATTGAGGTCGAAAAGTCCCCAGCCGTTTTCGTAGGGCCTGATCTCCGCATGATGCGAGGAAACCGAGCCGTCGTCGATGTTGACGGCGCAGTCCGGATGCCGGCCCATCTGGATGCATTCGCCCGAAAGCGTGAGGCGTTGTCCCTGGCTGGGGCCGTTAAGAAAGATAAGTTCTGGCATATAATGATAGGATTTTGATTTGCAGGATTTACGGAAAACTAAGGAATGGCAATCTCGCCCAGGTTTTTAACGGAAGTCGTGACCCGGATGCCCTCGAGCGGCTCGAGGAACTTGATGGGGAGCGGGCCGTGGGGCATGTCGGGAAATACATCGGTGCGAATGAGCTCGCGGGTCTGCTGGAGCTGCCAGCCCACCTTGCCCACGTCCTCGCAAAAGGCGAGCTTGATGCTGCGGATCTGGTGTCCCTTCATGAAGTCGCTGTTCTGGTTCAGGAAATTATCAATCCGCATTTCCTGGAGAACGACACTCGCTTTCCCTTCCTTGCCAGTGTGCCCTTTCATGCGCTCCGGCCGCTTGAAATCGAAGAACGGAATCGACTGCCCGATGGTGACGTTGATGAATTTGACATCCTCGGGGGTCAGGTCATTCTCGTCGCGGTTCAGGCAGAAGCCCTCGTAGATCGTATTGGCACAGACGATCATCAGGTCGTATTTGGCCATCGGCAATCCCGAGAAGGAGACCGACTTTTTATCCGCACCGAGCGTTCCCTTGTAGGTCAGAAACTGGTTGCTTTGGGGAACGGCAAAGACGCTTTCCACCGGGGCGGAGGTCTGAAATGCAATGCCACCGGCGGAGGCGGGATCGGGTGGGGTGTAAAGGTTTTCCGATTTGTATTCGCCGCCGAACTTGTCCTTGTTCGAGCCGACAATCTGTGCGGGCAGGCCTCCGGTGAGAGACGGGATCGTTCCGGCCGGTGCGTTGGGATCCTTGACCGGAAGGCCGGCGGAGGCGGTTGCGGGAAGCAACGCACAGGCGACGAGGAGAGGCGGGATTGAGGGAAACCTCATGGCGATCTGATGATTGATGGATTAAGGGCGGATGAGTTTTGATGGCGGAAGCGGCGTGCCATCAAGGGCATCGGCAGCCAACTTTGCCAGCGGCAAATCCGGAAACCGCTTTGTGATATCATTGGAAAGTTCTTTTAAATCTTCTTTTCGATCAAGGGAGACAAGGCATCGCAATTCCATTTCCATTGCCGACGGCAACTCGTTGGAGATTTCCGTTTGCTTCCGGTAGGCTTTAAGAATCCGAACGGCACGCGCGTTGTTCCCGAGAAGGGAATAGTAGCGCGCCTCGGCAAGGGTGTAATCGCCGCTGAGTTTGCTGAAAGGAAACTCCACGAGCCAGTCGTCCAACGCGCTCTTCGCCTCGGAGAGGTAATTCTGGTCGAGCAGGCTGTTGACCTGGCTGAAGCAGGCGTTCTGTCTCACCGTGCGCACGCGCCAGTCCGTCTGCGTTCCCTTCGCGGCTCCAATCGCCATGCCGGCTGCGGCGGAAGACGCGGATTGCGGTTTGGACGGCGGGCTCGGACGATTCATGCTGCTTCCGATGGGCGGCACGAGTGCCGCGGCGGTCGCGTGCCGGTATTCCTGCCGGGCTGCCGCGTAGAATTGCATCGCCAGATCGGGATGTCCGCTGAGGCGTTCGATATCTCCGCACAGCACCGTCCGGAGTGCGACATCGGCCGGGCTCATCGCGCTCGGCGACCCCCGGAACTGTTCGGAAAGCTTTCGGGCGGTGTTCAGATCGCCGATTTCGAAAAGGTAAAAATCGATCTGCAAGATTTGCCAGTGGCTGCGGCGTCCCGGATCTTTTTGATTGCCGATCATCTTGACCAGAAAGGCGGCCGCCTTTTCGTGATCGGCGGCAATATTCTGAAGGGCGATGGTCTCCAATTTTTCCCGCGCTTCGGGAGGGAGTTTTTGCAGTTCCTCGGGGGAATGCTCGAAGAGTTCTCCCAGAAGTTCGCCAGCCTCGCCAGGCTCGATGATTTCGGGCAGCATCGTCCAAAAGCATTTCGGCCAGTCCTCGGCGACATGGCTGCGAAGGGGGGACGCTTTTAGCCGGTTGAGCAGTGCTTCCTGCCACAAAGCGCGATCCTCGGGGGAGGTGACTTCAGTGAACTTTGGCACCACGTCCGCATAGAGAGCCCTTGAGGAAGAGGTCATTCCGAGCCGGTTCTTGAGTGTCAGTTTCACCGTGGGAAAATCTCCGCGCACCACCGGCCAAAGCACCCTTGTTCCATTTGCGCGGTATTTGTTGCCCAGATCCCAGGTCGCCTCGGAATCGGTGGCGGTCTTGGAAAACGGAACCGTCAGCTCGAACAGATCAATCCAGGCACCCTCATAGCCGGCATATCTGATAGCCGCGGATTCAAACATTGCCAGAGGCGATCCAAACCGGGTTTCCACAGAAACAATTTTTCCCGAACCGGACTGGACGAAATCATTATTCATCGGCGTGTCGGCATGATCTTTTTGAGTTCCCGGCAGACGCCAGATGAATTGGGTTTGGGGGTTCGGGTTGGCCGTAAAGTGGAAGTATTCGAAGCGATGCGGCCCCTTGCCCAAGACAGAAGTGCGGCCATGCTCACCCGGAACCGTTTCGCGGTAGGGATGCTCGCCCAGCCACTCCGCAACCACCTTTCCATCCAGGAGAGCCTGCGAACCATCGGAGGAGACGGTTCCGTAATAGATCGGCCCGTCTTCAGGCACATTCAGCCAGCCGCAATAATAGGACATGTAGCCATCACCCGTCGCAAAGCGGTTTGCACGATCCGCCACCATTGGCACCAAGCCGACACGCCCGTTGCTTCCGGGAGGCTCCTTGGATCCCATGATCCTCGCGTCGTTCAGATTGTGCTTCCCGGTCTCCGTGTAGAGCAGGAGGCCCGGTCGGAAATCCGATTTTGGCGTCCAAGCGCGCACACTGGAACTTTTTTTGAAGTAAATGGAAACCGGCCCCTCCCCTTTGGGCGGTTCAAAGACCAAGCCGAAGCCCTCCTTCGGATTGTTCCAGATGCACTCGTTCTTGAGTTCCTTCCCTGCGGAGTCAAAGACAACAGCAAGAGAAGCGGGGGACGGCAAAAGACCGCCATTCTGGATGAAGACGACGATGCCCGCCTCCGGCACGCTCGGCTTCTTTTCGATCTCCATTTTCAGACGGATCTCCGCCCCCGGAACCTGCCACTTTTCCTCCTCGGCGCGGGCATGGGAGAAGGGGAGGAAAAAGATGAGCCAGGCGAGAAGCGCGCGCAGGGCCGGCGTCCCGTCGGCCTTGGAGGAGCCTCTATGCGGGAGAAGGATTCCTCGAAGCGGAGCTTGGGCGAAGGCCGACGGGACGTCGGCCCCAAGGCCCCCTTCGAGTCCGAGCCTTGTCGTTGGGAGGGCTCGGAACATTCTGCGGATCATCCTAATGTTGCGCATTACTGATCGCCTTGTAGTAGTCCGAGACCATGCCTTGGTAGGCGGTGGGGGCTTCGTCGGCAGTCCCCGCGACACGATCCGGCGCGGGAGAGCCATTGGCCGCGTCGCTTGTTTCCATCGCACTTCCCACGGTCAGTTCTGACTGGGTTCGGCGCAACGCCTCGCTCGCCTGCCTGCGGAAGTCGCGGATCTGCTCAATCGGGCGTGCCTCGCGGATCGCCTCTTCGGTTTCGCGCATGTGGCGGATCGCGACGTCGAGCGATCCGGTGCGGACGTGTTGTTTGGAGGCCGCCGCGTAAATCGTCTCCGCACGCTGACGCATCAACGCCTGTTCGCCGAGGAGCGAACCGCGCGCGTCCTTGGCGTCCCGGCGCGGGCCCTGTCCGGACATGCCGGATTCCTCGGCGGATCCGGACATCTTGCCTCCGCCGGTTGCGACCGCCTTTGCCTCGCTGTCGTCGATCTTTCCCATTTCTCCGGATTGGGCGGAGTCCTGGGTCATGCGGTTTTCGAGTTTATCATCGCCCTTGTTGATTTTGCCCGATGCCGCCGCTGTTTCGCCGTTCGATTGTCCCTGGCGACCGACGTTCGAACGGCCGGACTGTTCGTTATGCTTCGGTTCGGTATTGCCGGACTTCCCTTTGGCCGAGTAGTTGGCAATTTCGCCCTCCGCCACAGGCCCTTCCATCACTTCGTCTTTCGAGGCTTGGTTTGTCGCGGAACTTTTGGTTTTTTCGGCGATATCGGCATCCTGCTTCAGCAAATCGCCGATCAAGTCCTCGACCTTGTTGTCGAGTGGAACCATGGCCATCGTCTTCATTTCTTGCTTATCAAAATTCTCGGTCAGCGCGTTCACATTGTTCGGAGTGTTCAACAGGAAGGCCAATCCATCCTTGGCGCGTTCGGCGACCTTTTCCATGTCCGTGAGAATAAAGTCTTCTTTCTGAAGCGCGCGTTCCATGGCGGGCGCGTGCTCGGAGTCTTTGGCCTGCTCGATATTCGTCACGCGGGTGGTGATCTCTTGGGCGACCTCATTGCCGACGTTCGCATCCGGAAAGATGTGGAGATCGGTGGCCACCTTCAGCAGGGCTTCCTCAATGGCTTTTTGTTTTTCAGCCAGCTCCTTTTTTATATCGTCTTCGCGTTCGGTCGTCTTGTCCTCGGTCGCCTTCATCGCACGCATCGACTCGATGATTTTTTTCTGCATGTCGCGGAGCTTATCGATTTTGTTGATGTCCTTCTTCAGTTCGGCGACGAGATCCTCCTGTTGTTTTTCCGCCTGCTCGACGCGCCAGGAATTGAGCATTACCTGAAGATCCCTGAGATTTTTGAGTGCGCTTTCCTCGAAGGGGAGAGCCTTTGGCAGGTCTTTTGCGTCGAGCTGCTCGGAGGCTTGAAGCATGTCGGCGGGAATTTTGCGCGCGCCTATTTCGGCGGAGACTTTGGCCAGCAATTCCGAGAAGGCCGCATCCGATCCCTTCAGTTTGGCGGCGGCATCCTTTGCGGCGGCGACAAACTGGTCGGCATCGCCGGCAAGACGATCCTGTTTTTTTGCCAAAACGCCCGAATCCTTGGAAGGGGAGGAGGCGCTCGTTTTCGTGGAGTTCACCAGTTCGGTCTCGCCCTTCACAATGAGATCCATCACGGTCAGAATATCGGTGATTTGTTTGTCCTTTCCGACCTTCGGCATCATGGCCTGCACCCCGCTCAGGATGTGGAGAATCCAGGTCTGGAGCTGGATCGCGCGGGCGGCCTGCGCGGATTTTGCCGCGGCGTCGGCCGTTGGCAGGGTCTGAAGGACGGCGATCACCTGCTGCATTTGTTCCTGATAGAGGGAGAACACCTTTTCGTGCAACGTGGCGAACGGTTTTTTCGGATCGGCCAGCAGAACTCCGGTGATTCTGCGGATCTCCTTCTGGGCATCCTGCGGCTCGACCCATTGGTCCGGCTTCACCGCGCCCAGCGTTGCGACGAGTTGTTCCGTGCGCGCGAGATTTTTTGTTTGCGCTTCGACGAGTTTGGCCAGCGTGGCCTCTGTTTCGTCGGCACCCTTCGTGGCGACGTCCGCCAACTCCTGCACTCCAACCGTCTGGAAAACCAAGACCGCCGACGGGGTTCGATGCGGTGCGCCGGGACCGTAATTATCAATGGCGACCACGCGGAATCCGACGGGATGCTCCGGCTTGGGGAGGATGTCTCCTTTCCAAGTCTTGGAAAAAGTGCGGGCATTATTTGGCGCGGACCATTCTTGCAGAACGGTTCCGGGGCCTTCCGGGGTCGCGTCGGGCCGGGTCTTTTCGAGTGGGATCTGCTCGACCACAACCTTTGTCAGTCCGAAATCGTCGGTCGCCTCCCACTGGATCGACGGAACGGCGCCGGCGGCAAGTGTGACAAGATTGCCGGTGGGCGCGATAATCCTGACCGTCGGCGGACGATCCGGCTCAACGGCCACTTTCAGGGAGGCCGTCAGTTTTTCATCCCCTGCGGCATAGCCGACAACAATCACAGTGCCATCGCTGTCGACCGGCAGGGTTCCGATCCATTCCCTGCCCTCCGCAAGCGAGGCGAGCGGCACGGAGGCCCCGCTGCCGCCCGCCATAAAGGCGCGAAGCAACGGACGGTTGCAGGTGAGTTTGATGCCCAGTTCCGCTCCGTGCGACACGATGATTTGCCCGGTGAGTCCATTGAGTGTGCGCGGAGGTTGCCCCGTTTCTTTTCTCGGGGTGATGGTCACCTCGAGTTTCTTGATCGCGAGGGGCGGCAACATCGCGACGTGAAAACGCTCCGACACGGCATCCCCCGCAAGGATCTGGTAATCGAAGGGGGTCGTGACCTTGGGAATCTGATAGGAAAATTCCTCGGATCCGCTTCCGGCCAGTTTGCCGATGAGGATGCTGTCCGGATGATCGTCCACCGGCCACAGATTGATCCTCACCGGCTGACCCGCCTTGCCGACAGCGGAGATCTTCACGGTCAGGGGCTCGCCGCCGATGATTTCGGTGTTTCCAGGCGTCACGCCGGAAATCTGCGCCAGCGTTGAAGCCGGGCGGGACGTGAACGGATTGAGGATGCGGGCGAGCGCGTTGCCCCAGCTTTCGTTCATCCAGAAAAATGGCGCGGCGATGAGCGCGACAGCGACGGCGAGCGCGATGTAGGCGCGGCGGTGGTGCGCGCGTTCCCGCAGGTTGTTGACGCGAACCTCGTGCCAGTTCGGGACGCCCTGGCGGATGTATGTGGTGCGCAGCGGGTCGGCGGACGCGGCAAGCGAAAATTGCAGCACGTTGATGAGGTGGTTGTCGAGTTGGGGGAAAACCTGTTCGATCCGCGCGGCGACAGACTCCAGGCTGCGCGCGGTCGAGAGCGCCTTGCGCACGCGCCACAGCCCGACCCCGAAGGCCACCAGCGTGAACGCCCACAACACGATCCGCCCCGCATGTCCCAAGTGGAGGAAAATGTCGGCCAGACCCGCAAGCCAGAGGATTCCCATGGTGCCGGAAAACCACGCGGCAGCCCACAACTCGGCCTGCCAGCAGTTCATAAGCCGGCCGATTTTTTGCAACTCTTTACAAATGGCTTGTATGGACACGGGGAAGAGGGAGTCAGCGTTTCAAGGAATGGAAAGGATCGGCAATCCGGAACAGTCGCACTCTACCATGCCTTTTCGTACGGGTGAAATTGTTTTCATGGCATGCTCCTGCGTTTGCGAAGAATCCAATCGGCCACCAGCAAACCCATGAGAACGGCGAGCAAGCCGGGCGAATCGTAGAGGTTCCTGTAAGTGATCCGATCTTCCCGGCTCGTCTTGATCTCGATCGATGAGAGGACTTCATTGAGCTTGTCACTGTCACAAAATTGCCCGCCACTCGTCTGGGACAAGGCTTTCAGCAAGTCGAAATTTTGGGGAAGCGGGGACGTCTCCGGGGTGAACGGCTTCACAAAAAACGAGAATGGCGGGGACTCGATTTTCTTTCCGTTGACCGTCATGCTGGCGACAGCGGTGTGCATTCCGCCGGTGTCGGTCTTGTAGGCGAGCGAAAAGCCCGCGCCGTTCTTGGCGGCTGTCGCATTCGCGGGCAGCGGCTGCATCGGGAAAGGGATCTTGCGTCCGTCGGGAGGCCGCAGTTCGACGCCGACGGTTGCGGAACCCGCTTGTGCGTCAGGCGCGCCGCCAAGCCGGGCGGTGAGCGTGATCGTGTCTCCCAGAAAAAGCTGTTCGACATCGGCCGTGAGGTCGAGCGAGAGGGCGCTGACATCCGAAGCGTGCGGCATGAGCCATTGGAGCAGGCCGTCCCAGAGGGCGAGATACTCGTCCTTTTGTCCCGGCTCGAGTTGCCAACGCCAGAGGGAGCTTGATAAAATGGCGACCACTTTGCCTTGTCCAAATCTCTGGGCGACAATCAACGGCTGGTCGTCGGCGATCATCACCGAAGTGGCGCCCGGGGCAACCGTCGAAACAGGAAAGATCGAAAGCACGGGCATCGGCTTCGTCCATTTTGCGGCGAGGTTTTTCAGAGCCGGATGGGTCTCCCCCTCCTTGGTGAGCGATGCGGTAAATCGCTGCTCGCGGGGAACACCGCCGTCGCTTTTAAACGGGAGCAACGCTTTCAAATGAGTCGCCTCGAAGCCGTGCGGCGACCAGGCGTCATCCCCTCCAAGGAGCACGAGACTGCCTCCCTCATCGACAAATTTGACCAGGGCTGCGGCCCGCTCCCCGCCCAGCGTCCCGGCGTTCATATTTCCGAGGACGACAATTTTGAATTGCGCGAGTTGCTCGTGCGACATCGACAGGTTCGCGTCGCCGCTGGAACCGACCGACATGAGCTTTCCGTCGCTCCCCTGCAGCAGCATAACCGGCGAGATTTCTTTGTTGCGTTCGAGGGCGCGCTTGAGAAATTTGAACTCGAAACGCGGCGCGCCCTCGACATAGAGCACGCGATTTTTTGCATCGGTCACGTCAACGGAAACCTGGAACTCGTTGTTGTCCAAAACCGTTTCTTTTGGAAGCGGAGGCACTTTCACCGTATAGACAAAATCGCCAACAGCCTTGTGTTCGAGCTGAAATTTCAACTCCTTCGTTCCGCCGTCCGCGGAGATTTGCGTGGGGATTTCCTGGATCAACCTGTCCTTTTCGTAAAGCTGAACCTGGAGCGTCGCGCCCTTGGTGCCCGTCGCACCGATGACCGCCGTGAGCTCGCTTTTCCAGCCGACCACCACGCGTCTTGGCGTCTCGACGCGCAGGACGCGCACGTCCGGCGTCTCCTCCCAGGAATCGGGAGGCTCGAGCTGCACGGTGTAGATCGGCGCCGGCCAGGGCCCCGCCGTCCATTCCTCTCCCACCTCGCGGGTATCGAGTCCATCGGTCAGAAGCAGGATTCCGGCGAGAGTCTGGCCCTTGTAGCGGTCGAGCACCTGCTGGAGCGAATCGCGCAGCCGTGTGCCGCTGCCTTTCACGGGAAGCCCCGCCACCTCCTTGAGCGGAAGCTTGGACGTGAGCACCGTGTCGAAACCGTAGGCGTCGATCTCGGCCTTCGAGGCCAACACGTTCGTCCATGGCTGCTTCAGCACCTCCTGCACGACGTTCCACCGCTTGGAATTCTCCTTTTTCTGCGGGGTGAGTTCCATGCTGGCGGACGTGTCGGCGAGCACCAGAAATCGGGGTTTGAGATGCTCGTTCTCATGCCGCCGCTCGACAGGCCGAAACAGGCACCAGCCCAGCAGGACAATAAAGAAAACACGAATGACGGCGAGCCCCACAATGTCAAATGTTCGGGGCAGATATCTCCAGAAGGAGAAGAGTCCGACTCCCAATGCTGCGGCGAGTGCCCAAAGAATGAGCCCCGTGGGAACCGTGTGTTCGAAGAGAAGTTCCTTGGTCATGGCTCTACGCTGACGATTCGGAGGGCTTTGTGAGCACGCGTCCGGAGGAGTGAACGGTGAGGGTTTCGCTCAATGTCGTGCGTTGTCGGCACGCACGATTGGCGAGAAAAAGTTCGATCGCAGAAACGAGCAAAATCGCCCAGAAGACCAGCTCGCTCAAAGGCCGGCCGATGCGGTGTTCCTGGATTTGGTGGTCGAGTTCCTGAAGGTCTGCGGATACCGACACATTCCTGATTCCGAGCACGGCAGGAATTTCCGCGGGGTTGATCGGGCGCAGATCGGATTCGATGCGATCCTCATTGACGGCAATGACCGGCTGCGGAGTCGCCTTGTCGCCGAGGGACAGGCAATAGAAACCGGGTTTGTTCACGTTATCGACGTGGAAAGCAATCTCCCCGACCTTGGCCGCTTTTTGCACCCGGCGAATCGGCAGGACGTTCTGATCCGGATCCAGGAGAACCGCCCCTTCCGGAATCTTGCCAAGCACATCGGAAATCGCAAGGGACGCCGCGGGCCGCACCTGCGTGGTGTCGCGTCCCGCGCCGGCCGCAAACCAAACGGCCTGCTGCACGAGAGGCAGGAAAAACGGCGAGAGTGGCAGGTCGCTCCAAATGCGGTTGGCGGAAACGGTGAACAGGAAGACGCGTCCGTCACCGAACCGGCGGGAAATCAGGAAAGGGGTTTCTGCGGAGGCTCCGATGAGCACGTGCGCATCGTGTTCCAATCCCGCCACCCCGAGATGCCGGTGGATCGAAATCGAGGGCACGATGCCGGGAGGGAGTTTGAGCCCGGCAAAGAGCGGGTCGAGCGGTTCCAGAATTGCAAGCCCCTGCCGCTTCTCGTTGCCGTCCCCATCGATGAGTTTGTCGATCTTGGCCGGCAGCGACGCCCACGCCGCGTAGTCCGCCATTTTCGCGCGATCACCGGGGAACATCACGAGCACGCCCCCGCGCCGAACATAGTTCTCGATGTTGCCCAAGGCGGGGCCGGACAGCGGCAAGGCATTGCAAAGGAAGAGGCACGGGTAGCCGTCGAGCGATTCGGTCGCAAGAGCTTCTGCCGCTATGCGCTTTGCCTTGAGGGCGGCATTTGCGCCGGGGGCGAGGGCGAGTTCCAGGAAAAAGACATCCTCGGAAGAGCCGACGACCCCCACGGGAAGTTCGTCGCGCACCTTGAGGAGGAGCGAGTAGGTATTGTCGATGGGAAGACCGTCCTCGGAGAGTTCGATGCGCGCGCGGTGCGGGCCAACCGGAAGCGGGGGCACGCTGAAAACCAAGTCATAGCCGGCATTCAATCCCAGATCAACGGCCCGCCGCATGATTTCCTTATCGTCCATAAAAAGGACGGCAGTGACCTGCTGCGCCGGGCCGGTGTGCGTGAGGCGCACGCGGATTTGCGGGGCCGTGCTGGCCAGCAATACCGGCGGCTGCACTTCGGCATCGAAAATCGCGGAGTTGACCGGTTCCTTGGGGCCGAGCAAGGCAACGAACATCGCGATCTGCTTGTCAACCGCCTGTGGATTCCAGACCGCAAGCGCCTTCGCGCCTGTTGTTGAGCCGGGATCGGGCGGCGGGACACTGCCGACACTTTTCGTTGCGGCAGACGGCGGGCCGGTCTTCTGGAAGCCGCTCCAAGAAAGGCTTTGGCCGTCCGTGATGATGTAAAGCTCGCGCTCCTGGTGCGAGGTCTTGAAAGACTCGAGGGCCGCGACGGCCGCATCGCTCAGATTGGCACTTGTGGGGCGCATGCTCTGGCTTTTCACGGTTGCCATCGCGAGTTCCAGATCGGTTGTCGGCTCCCCGATCAGCGGCACGACCGAGTCGGCGGCGAGAAAAATGGAAACCCTGTCGCCGCGGCTCAGTCCGCCAATGATCGCCTTCACGGCTTCCTTGGAATCGTCCCAAACTTTTTTCGAGCCTTTTTCGTAGCCCATGCTGTAGGAGACGTCCCAGACGATGGCGACATCCCGGCGGGAGGCTCCGAGAAACGAGCCCAAGCCGGTCGAGCCGATCGAACGGTAGACCGGCTTTGCAAAGGCCAGCGCCAGCAGGAGCATGAGCAGCGTCCGCAGCAGCCAGAGCAGGAAGTTCTCCATCCGGATTTTGCTCGAGGATTGCTTCTGCGCCAGCTTCAGGAAGCGCACGGTGCTGAAGGGCATCCGCACGGTTTGCCGGCGCGCCATGAGATGGAGGATCAGCGGGACAAAAGCCGCGCCGGCCGCGCCAAGAAAAAGTGGAGCTAGAAACGTCATGGCCTATTTGGAAAACCTCTTCCGTTCCTCCAGATAGGCCCGCACAAACTGATCCACAGGCTCGCTCGTCTTGACCATCCGGTAATCGACGTTCATTTCTTGGAACGGCTTGCGGTAGCCTTCGAGAAACTCGCCAAAAACCTTCCGGTAATCGTCGGCGATCGAGCGAGGGTCGACGATGATCGTCTGGTTCGTCTCCATGTCGACAAATTCAGCCCCCTTCTTGAACGAGAGGTCAACCTCCATCGGATCGAGAATATGAAAGACGATCACGTCGTGGTGCAGCTTGCGGAAGTGCGCCACGGCACGGATCACGTCGGCCTGCTCGTCAAAGAGGTCCGAAAAAAGAACCACGAGCGCACGCCGCCGGATGTCGTCGGCCACGCGGTGGAGCGACTTCGCCGTCGCTGTCGTCGAGGCCGGCTGCATTTTTTTGAGGGTCCTCAGCGCGTTGTTCAGGTGCGAAAATGAATTGCGCGCCCCGACGGCCGCATGGATTTTTTCACCGAAGACATACATTCCCGCAGAATCTTTGGCTTTCACCACGACGTAGCCGATGGCGGCAGCGAGGTGACAGGCGAAGTCGAACTTACTGGCCAGCCCCTCCGAGGCGTAGCCCATCGAGGCGCTGCGGTCGATCACGAGGTAGACGCGCAAGTTCGTCTCGTCTTCATAGCGACGGACGAAATAGCGATCCGTGCGCCCGAGCACCTTCCAATCGAGATGTTTCGGATCGTCGCCGGGATTGTAGTTGCGGTGTTCGGCAAACTCCGTGCTGGAGCCTTTGTTCGGGCTGCGGTGGCGGCCGGCCAATGAACCCTCGACCACGTAGCGGGATTGCAAAACCATCCGCCCGAGCTTCTGCAACTCCGCGGGTTTGAGAAAACTGCTAATACCTTCGGCCATGGTCGGTGGGGGTCAATTTTGCGGTGCTTTCTCGATGAACCAGTAATCGCCATTGCTCAGGATCAGGAGCGCATCGCTGGAATACGGAAAACTGATGCAGCCAGAAACGCCTCCCTCACCAACGAGGACCTGGGCACTGCCCATGCCGCCGACTTTCAGGAGCGCCTTGCCATTCATGGGAGGCATTTGCGTTATCGACAAGGTTCCTCCGCCCCCGTATGGACGCGCAAGCGCTTTTTCGAAGTCGGACATCTCGCCCAGCTTCGTGCTCTGCAGCACAAAGCTGCTCTTCGGCCCGGCCTTGATCCGTTTGAAATCGCATGGAGAATACGACCACGGCGTGCCCCAGCGATCCGCGAGGGGCGGGCGCACGTTTGCTGGCAGGTTGCCCACCGGCGCAAGGGTGTCGGGATACTCAATGTTTTCGGCAAACACCTGGCGCAAGCCTTCCTTGACGGCCTTCATGTCCAAGCGGGAGAGCCAGCAAAAAGCCATTTCCTGGCCCGCAACGGAAAGCGGCGTCTTTCCCTTGACGGCAAGCCCATCAAAGAGCCGCAGGGCCTCTTGTGTGTTCCCGGCTTTGAGTTGATGCCACGCGGCCAGCCCAATGGCTACCGGAACCAGTGTTGACGTGCCAAACTCCTGCTGGAAGGTTTCGGCGCATTGAATGATTGCGGCATGATTCTGCGGATCCTGCTTCTGCTTCTGCCAAAGGTTCAACAGCGCGACCTCGTCCGGCTTTTCAGCGAAAGCCGCCGCGCACACCATCAGGCAAAATACCGCGACAAGAGCGGCCCTACTGCGTAATCCCATACATCAGCAAGTTCTCGCCAAGGGCGAGAGCTCCCGCTGTATCGCAACTTAGTGAATAGGGGTCCGGTGCCATCTCCCATCCGGCAATCAGGCCATACGGGCTGAAAACCACGCTGTAATGCCCGTCCTGCTGGATGCCCAGCAACTTCGGCGGAATCGTCGGAGAACTCACTTTGGCCTCAAGCGCCGGGGTCACACCAACCTGCTGAATGACGTTTGGCGTTTTGAGAATCGCGGCGGATGAAGGGATCGGATCGAGCGGCTGTCCGGGCAGGACTTTCCTCATCTCGCGCGCAAACGCGTTGGTGAAATCCGGACGCCCGCAGCAGGCTTCCGCCACGAGCAGGCCGCCATTTTTGAGGTATTCGCGAAGCTTCTGCACTTCCGCGCCGGAGAAAACAAAATCTTCGTGCCCGTGCATATAAATCACCGGGGAGTCGGAGATTTTCGGATCGGTCAGGCGCACTTCGCGGCGTTCAAACTGCACCGGCACGCCGGTGCGATGATTGAACTGGCGCAGCAGATTCGAGAGCCCGGAGCTGCGGGTTTTCCATTGACCGTCGTAGATGACTTGCGCCAGGTACATCTTGCTGCCGGTCACTTTTTCCTGATCGACGAACTGCATAGCATGAGTGACGTTCTTCGACCACGCGCGCTCGGCGGTCGCGTACGAGAGGAGGTTGACCCCAAGCTGCTGGGCCGAGTCGACCTTGTAGCCGAGGAGCGCATCGTCATCGGTGGCATCCCAACCGATGTCCATCCCCCAGCGGGACACCACAGCCACCGTGCGGCAATTCACCTCGATACCATCGAAAAAGGGCTCGTTGCTATTGTAGCCAGCCTTGCGAACTCCCGACCGGTAGCCCACCTGGCCAAGGTCGTAGTAGGAATGAAAAATCGGATGGTTCGGGCCAAGCCGCTTCACCGGCACCTCGGGGAACATCGCCTGCATTTCCTTGATGGCGGAATCATAGAACGGCTTCGACCCCATCCCGGGATTGAAGATGACCATGCCGCCATTGAGCAGAAACTCGCGCAGGCGCGCGCGCTCGTCCGCGGAAAATTCGAAATGAAAATGCCCCGTCTTGTAGAGGATCGGATTGGAATCCGGGTTGGTGTCGACGTCCCCGATCGATTTCACTTCCATGCTGAAATCGACGTTGATCAGCTGCTTCATGCTCTTGAGCAGGTTGTTCAAGTCGTTCGGCCGGGCCGACCAGTCGACCGTACCACGATCGGATTTGAGCTTGATAAACACCGTCGGAGGCGTCGGCGGCTTCTTTTTTTCCGTGCGCGACTGGGGCACCACCGGAGGTCCTGGATACGGCACGAACGTTTCTGCCGAGGCAATGTGCGCAGGAGGTGGCGGCGGCTTGAGCGCATCCGCCGGTGGCGAAACGAATCCGGGCTCGTCGGAGCCGTCGCCCGGGCCAAGAATCGCCGCGTGCAGGTTGAGGAAGCAGGACGAAGCGCAAATCGCCGCGCAAAAGATTCTGGTTTTCATTTGGGAGGACAATTGTGCCTTCGGGCAATATCGGGCGCGACGCATCGGAAAACAACCTCTTTTTTTGACCGCACCCGTGGATTGGGCGTTACCCGGGCAACGCCCCCCGCGGGGCTGGTTGCATCAGTTCCGTTCCTGCAGGAACCGGATCCGCCGGGCGGACTGCGGGAGACGGATTGTCAGCGTGAGCCCGCGACCGGGCGCACTTTCGATCACGACCTCGCCGCCGTGTGCGCGGACGATTCGCCGGACGATGAGAAGGCCGAGGCCGTTTCCGTCCTGTTTCGTGGTGAAGTAGGGCTCGAAGATCCTGCTGATATTTTCCGGGGAAATCCCTCCGCCGGTGTCGGCAAAGGAAATGTTGACGTGGGTCTCGTCCGCAGAGGTGCGGATGCGGAGGATGCCTCCCGACTTCATGGCTTGGAACGCGTTGCGGCTCACGTTGTAGAAGACCTGTTTGATCTGGTCGCGGTCGATCTCCAGAACCGGAAGGTTTTTGTCGAGTTCGGTTTCCACAAGGATATCGCGGTTCTGGATTTCGGCTGCGAGGAAGGCAAGCGATTCCTCGACAATCGCATTCAGGCCGGCCGGTTGCAGGGCGAGCGGTTGCGGGCGGATCGCGCGCAGGAATTGCGTGATGATCTGGTCGAGCCGGGCCACTTCCCCCCGCACGATGGAAACGGATTTTTCGAGGCCCGCGCGGGATTTGGCGGACAGCTTCCGCAGGTCGCGCTGCATGATCTGGAGGTGGATATCGAGCGAGTTGAGCGGATTCCCGATTTCGTGGGCGACACCGGCAGCCAGCATCGTCAGCGCGGAGAACCGCTCGCTCTCGATCGTTTCGCGGGCGGCGCGGTGGGTCTGCGTGATGTCGCGCAGGATGATCGCCCGCCCGACGGTCTCGCGGTGCTCGCTCTCGCTCTCATCGCTCAGAAGCGGGACGACATAAAAGTTGAGCAGGCGGTTCTCGGGATAAAAAACCTCGAGGTCGCGATTGATGATTTCGCCGCGCTGCCCGCTCAGCTCGGCCCAGTCGATCCCGCGAACGGTCTCGCCGAGCGGCTGTCCAAGGCCTGCGTCCGGCTTGATTCCAAAAAATCCGGCGGCCGCCCGGTTGAGATAAATGATGCGGCCCTTGGGATCCGTGACAATGACCCCTTCGAGAATGGCGTTGAAAATTGTTTCCAGGAATCCTTTTTCGCGCGCAATCTCGACGAGGTAGTTTTGCACTTCGCCCGGCTGGACGAGGCTGATCCGCTCGATGAGTTTGTCGAGAAACCCGCGCCTCATCGGGCCCTCCCCCGCGGATTTTCGTCAAGCCTTCCGGATGCCGATGCGACCGGCCTTCCCGGCCCGGATAAAGCACAGGGAGGCGGCTCGGTTTGCTTCCGCCAGTGAACGCCAATTGCCATGCGCCGCATAGTGGGGCGTTTCCGCAAAAATCTCAATGCGCTTTCGCGGACTACGGCGACACAAACTGCCGCCAGAAAAAAATCAGCGAGATCAGGATGCCGATGAAGCCGACAAGGCGGCGGACCTGCCTTTGGGTGATGCGCTGGGCGAACGAGGAGCCGAGGTAATAGCCGGCCGCTGCCCCGAGGGCCATGACCGCAGCCTGCGGCCAGACGACAATCCCGGCACAAACGAAGTAGGCGGCCGCAACAAGGTTGATGAGTGCGCCAAGGACGGTTTTGATGGCGTTCATCTCGTGGATGTGTTTCAGCCCCAGAAGGCCCAGGCTCGCCAGCATGAGGATGCCGATCCCGGCGCCGAAGTAGCCGCCATACACCGCGACCCCGAATTGCAGCACGATCGCGCCCGCCGTGTAGGCCCGCCCGGATTTTTCGGACGCCGAACCCTCGAAGCCGGACAGCCGCCGGAAGGCATCGCCCAAAAGAAAAAGCACGGTCGCAAAGAAAATGAGAAACGGCACGAGGTGGTCGAAAACTTTCGCGTCCGTGCGGGTGAGGAGCCACGCGCCGAGGAGACCGCCCCCAATGCTGACCGGCGCGAATTTTCCCATCCACCGCCGGGTGGCGTGGAGATGTCCGCGGTATCCATACAGGCTCCCGCCGATGCCCACAAGGAGAGCCAGCGTGCTGGTGGCATTCGCCTGGATCGCCGGCATCCCGAAAGCGATCAAAGCCGGAAACGTGATGATCGTGCCGCCGCCCGCCACGGAATTCATGGCCCCCGCGCCGCAGGCCGCGGCAAACAAAATCAGCATTTCCATGATGGTCGGCACCCGGCGAGCATCGGCCAGAGAACGCCGCGGAAAAAGCGGAAAAATTCCGGCGGCCGGCAATTCGGTGCCTGGCGGGAAAGCGCGTCAAGCGGGGGATCCGTTCCGATGAGGCGTTCCCGCGCTCCGGGGGATTTTATTTCCAGGCGAGGGTGGCAAGCCGTCGGGCGGCCTCCTGGCTGTTTTCGCGCGAGTTGAATGCGGAGATGCGGAAGTAGCCTTCGCCGGCGGGCCCGAACCCGCTGCCCGGCGTGATGACGACGTTGGCTTCGTGGAGGACTTTGTCGAAAATCTGCCAACTGGTGAGCTGCCGGAGACCGCGCACCCAGATGTATGGGGCGTTGGTTCCGCCGAATACGGAGAGTCCGCATTCTTCGGCCGCCTTGCGGAGGATCGCGGCGTTGCCCATGTAGTGAGCGATGAGGGCGGCGACTTCGGCGCGTCCTTCCGGCGAGTAGAGGGCCTCGGCGGCACGCTGGGTGATGTAGCTCACCCCGTTGAACTTCGTGCTGAACCGCCGGTTCCAAAGCGGATGGAGCGGACGCGATTCGCCCGAACTGGTGCGGCATGCGAGTTCCTTCGGCACCACGGTAAAGGCGCAGCGCACGCCGGTGAAGCCGCCATTTTTTGAAAAGCTGCGGAACTCGATCGCGCAGCGTCGGGCGCCGGGGATCTCATAAATCGAATGCGGGATCCCGGGGTCGCGGATGTAGGCTTCGTAGGCGGCGTCGAAAAGGATGACCGCTTGATTGGCGAGGGCATATTCGACCCAGGCGGTCAACTGGGCACGGGTCGCGGTCGCGCCGGTCGGGTTGTTCGGATAGCAGAGGTAGATGATGTCGGCTTTGGCTTCCGGCACCGCAGGCACGAAGCCGTTCCCGGCGGTGCAGGGCAGGTAGATCAAGCCGTCGAAAAGCCCGTTGTCGTTGCACTCGCCGGTATGCCCGGCCATGACGTTGGTATCAACATAGACCGGATACACCGGATCCATGACGGCAATCCGGTTGTCGTGGCCGAAAATGTCGAGGATGTTCCCGCAATCGCATTTCGAGCCGTCGGAAACAAAGATCTCATCGGCGGCGACCTCCAGCCCGTGCGCCCGGTAATCGTTTGTGGCGATGGTCTCGCGCAGGAATTCGTAACCCTGTTCGGGTCCGTACCCATGAAACGACTCGCGGGCTCCCATCTCATCGACCGCCTTGTGCATGGCCGTGCGGACGGCATCCGGGAGCGGTTCTGTGACATCGCCGATCCCGCAGCGGATCAGGCGGGCGGCCCCGTCGGGGTTTGCGTCGCTGAAGGCTTTGACCCTGCGTCCGATCTCGGGAAAAAGATAGCCGGCTTTGAGTTTGAGATAGTTGGAGTTGAGGTGCGCCATGGATGATGTCGCACGGTCACCCCAGGGCGGCTTCGAAGTTGGCCGAGGCAGCCGCCCACGAGATCGTGTTCCACCAGGCTTTGAGATAGTCGGCGCGGCGGTTTTGGTAGTTGAGGTAGTAGGCGTGTTCCCAGACGTCGCAGCCGATGACCGGGATACCGGGGCATTCGGCGACGCCACCCATGAGCGGGTTGTCCTGGTTTGGAGTCGAGCAGATGCAGAGCGATTTGTCGGCCTTCACGCTGAGCCAGACCCAGCCGCTGCCGAAGCGGGCGAGCCCGGCCGCTTCAAATTTGGCCTTGAACGCGTCGAAGCCGCCGAAGGATTTGTCGATCGCCGCCGCGAGCGCGCCCGTCGGGGCTCCGCCCGCCGAGGGGGCCATGAGCTTCCAGAAAAAGCTGTGGTTCCAATGTCCGCCGCCATTGTTGCGGACGGCTCCACGGATCGCCTCGGGAACGGCGGCGAGGTTGGCAATGAGGGCGTCAAGCGACCGGGAAGCAAGTTCGGGGGTGCTTTCGAGGGCCTTGTTGAGATTGGCGACATAGGCCGCGTGGTGCTTGTCGTGGTGGATTTCCATCGTCTTGGCGTCGATGTTCGGCTCAAGAGCGGTGGTGGCGTAGGGAAGTGCGGGCAGTTCGAATGACATAATTTATGGTTGGTTGTGCGACTGTGAAGGTAAAGAGCCGAAACCAGCTTTCAAGCGGGATTTTTGAAACTGCCGACCGGGGAGGCCATCCTGTCGAAGCCAAGGTCGTGAGCGAACGCCACGAATACGCGCCCGCGGTCCAGCCCATCCGCTGTTGCATCGGGGGATCGGGGAGATTCTTTGAATGGCGTTCCCCACCTTGATGGATGTTTTAACGCGACACTTTGCGAAAGCCCATGCCTTTCTTTCGACGGATATTCGCCGGCGCAAAGCGGCGGAAGCCGAAGGGATGGACGGGATTCCCGCAAGGCCCGCGGCTTCTCAAAACGCTTGATCCGCTCTGCTTCCCTGAAGAGCATGGGCCCATGAACCATTCCCTTGATGAGATCCTGGCTTCGTATTCCCGACGGGTCGATCGGGCTCTTGGCCGCTGGCTGCCCAAGGAAAGCGCGAAACCGGCAACGATCCACCGGGCGATGCGCTACAGCCTTTTTGCCGGCGGCAAGCGGATGCGTCCGGTGCTTGCGCTGGCCGCTGCGGAAGCGTGTGGAGGCACGGTCACGGCGGCCCTGCCCGCCGCCTGCGCGGTCGAGTGCGTGCATACGTATTCCCTGATCCACGACGACCTGCCGTGCATGGACGACGACGACATGCGCCGGGGGCGCGCGACCTCGCACAAGGTCTTCGGAGAAGGCGTGGCCGTGCTGGCCGGCGATGCGCTGCTCACGGTCGCTTTTGAGATCCTCGGCCGGACTGTTGCGACCCGCCGCTACCCGGCCGTGGCATTTTTTCGTGAGCTCGCGCGGGCTGCGGGGAGCCGGTTCCTGATCGGCGGGCAGGTTGCCGACCTGGAAGGAGAAAAAAAACAGTCCACTCTCGCGGAGCTTCGCTTCATCCACAGCGGAAAGACGGCGGCGATGATCGTGGCCAGCCTGAAACTCGGCGCGATGAGTGCCAACGCGAGCCCGCGCCAACTCGCGGCCCTGACCGGTTTTGGCGGGAGTCTCGGCCTCGCCTTCCAAGTTGTGGATGACATGCTCGATGTCACAAAGACCAGCGAACAACTCGGCAAAAGTGCCGGCAAGGATGTCGCGGCCGGCAAGACCACCTATCCCGCGATTCTCGGGCTCGACCGCACGGGCCGCGAAGCCGCCCGGCTCACCAAGAAGGCACTGGAGGCGTTGAAGCCGCTGGGTGCCGACGGCGCGCTTCTGCGCATTATCGCCGAAAGGCTTCTGCACCGCAGTTCGTAGTTCCGGCAACAGCGGGTGCCCGAAAGTTGCAAGTTCGGGAGTTCTGATGACAATTGAGCCTTTGTCAACATCGGCGGAGCACGTATAATCATCTCATGAAAATTTCCCCGACGATGCTGCTCGCGGTGGGGTTTTTGCTGCCGGCTCTGGCCGCACCGGAGGCGCAGATCAGTGGCATCGCGGAAATCCGCGGCAAGGCGGGCGGCTCGGAGATCGTGATCAAAACATCCGACCGCACCGCCGGCGCGATCTGCTCGCTGACGTGGAACGGCAAGGAGTTCATTGACGCCGCCGACCACGGCCGCGAATTGCAGTCGGCCTCGAATTTCGACGTGGATGGCGACATCAAGGGCGAGACGTTCAACCCGACCGAGGCCGGTTCGTGCCGCGACGGTGCCGGGCAGAAGAGCACCAGCCGACTGCTCTGCCTGCGCGCGAACGGCAACGAACTGATGACGACGAACCAGATGGCATTCTGGCTGGTGCCCGGGGAAAAATCCGGCGGCATCCCGGCACGCAACACCAAGCCGCTCTCCGATCATCTGCTCGCGAAGCGCGTGCGCATCGGCATCCCGAATTTTCCGAATGTCATTGATTATCAGGTCACCTTCACGCTGCCCGCTGGCGAGCGGCACACGCACGGCGTCTTCGAGGCGCTGACCGGCTATATGCCCGCCGATTTCAACGCCTTCTGGCGCTTCGATCTCAAGACGCGCAAGCTGGAGACGCTGGACAAAGGCTCCGGCGAAATTCCCTCGCCCGTGATCCTCGCCACGCAGGACGGCCGCTACGCGATGGGCATCTATGCGCCACCCGCCGCCGACACGCCGAAGCCCACCTACGGCAGTTTTGAGTTCCTCGGAGCAAAGGTCACGAAGTGGAATTGCGTCTATCGCGTCACGAAACACGACGGTCTCCCTGCGGGCGACTATCGCTACCATATGATGGTCATCGTCGGCACGCTCGAAGATGTCCGCGCCACGCTTGATGCTCTCCTCCCCTGAAATCTTTATTCGCGAAAGAGCGCGGTGCCGCGATGGCCGCCGTTTGGTTACAGTCCGTTTGCGTAGGCTGAAATCGCGGCGTCTTCCACGGCGAGGAGTGAATCGAGACCTGCCGCGACATCAAAAGCCTCGATAAACTCGGGCGAATTCGATGCCATGCCGGAAGTTGGGAAATCCAAAGTGAGACTTGAGAAAAAGCCCGCCATCAGCAGGGCGAATGCCCCCGCGCCCATCCAGCGGAGAAGAAAAAGCGGAAAAAACACGGGGCTTTCCGGTTGCTGCCGGATGTCACGAAGTACCCGGCGCGAAAAATACGGTGACACGGAAACCGGCTTGGCGCGTCCAAGCAGTTTCCAGACATCGTCGTTTTCGGTATCGTTTCCCTTCACGACCGATCCAACCCGGATGACGCGGAAAAGTTGCGCGGAAATGTCGCCGGGAGCGGAGAATTACCGGGAGGGAGCGGTGGTGGATCGCACGATCGCGTCAACCAGTTCTTTGGGGTCGTCGAGGCCGTGGGGATGGTGGTTGACGCCCGGTTTGTGGAAGACGGTGATCTGGCCGCCGAGCGCCTTGTAGCGCGCCTCGACGATGGCTGTATTTTCCGCCACCGGAACGACATCGTCCGCATCGCCGACCACGTGGATGAGCGGGATCCAGGCCTTCGCGAGCGGGGCGAGGCTGTCAATGGGATTTGAGGGCCAGGCGAGGGCTTCGGCCTCGTCCTTGAAGCCGTAGTTTTTGATCAGGGATTGCCAGTCCTTCGGGCTTCCCTTGCCTTTGCCTTTGCCGCCGGGCCAGCTTTTGAAATCGCACACCGGGGCATCACCGTAGATGCAGAGCACCTTGTCGGGATTCCGACTCGCCCAGTTGTAGGCGTAGAGACCGCCGCGGCTGATGCCGATGAGGGTTCCTTTTTTTGCAAGGCCCTTTTCAAGGATTGCGGCATACATCGCATCGAAATGCTTGAGGGCCGCCGGGCATCCGAAGGTGTTGCCGACCTGGATGTGGACGTAAAAAAAACCTTTCGCGAGAAGCTGGAGAACGCCGGTACGACTGGTGAATGCATTGGGAAACTCCATGCACCAAGCCCAAGGATTGCCGGTCAGGGGCTTTTTGGGTTCGACCACCCAGGCCTTCAATCCGTCAACGGTGATGAGATGGCGGGTGAATCCGTTCCACTGATCCACGGTCTCACCGGGCCATGAGAGGAGCGGAGGCGGAGTTTGCGATTGCCGGGCAGCCTGCGGTGCGGGCGGAACCGGTTGAGCCGAGGCATCGTGTGTCGGGACAAAGGCGATGCCGACCAGTAGGAGAAAAAGAAAAGGGCGGAGAGACATTTTCAGCATGAGGATGTTGATATAGAGGAATCCCTTCGAGAACGCAATCTCGCCTCTTCAATTCCCGCGTTGCATCGAACGCCGGAGTCCGCGCCTTGGCGGGAAGCTACAATTCCTGGGCTTCGAGGAAGCCTTCGAGCTGGCGGATGCGCGTCGGGTGCCGCATTTTCCGAAGGGCCTTGGCTTCGATTTGGCGGATGCGTTCGCGGGTAACCTTGAATTGGCGGCCGACCTCTTCGAGCGTGCGGCTGTAACCATCCACCAGTCCGAAGCGCTGTTCGAGAACCTGGCGTTCGCGTTCGGTGAGCGTTTCCAGCACGTCCTTGATCTTGTCCTTGAGGAGGACGATGGCCGCCATATCGGCCGGATTTTCGGCGCTCTTGTCTTCGATGAAATCTCCGAAGCTGGTATCGTCGCTGTCGCCGACGGGAGCCTGGAGCGAGATCGGCTGCTGGGCCATCTTGAGCACGGCGCGCACGCGCTCGACCGGGAGCTGGATCTCGTCGGAAATTTCGTCCGGCGAAGGCTCGCGGCCGTATTCCTGGACGAGTTGTTTTTGGACGCGGATGAGTTTGTTGATCGTCTCGATCATGTGCACGGGAATGCGGATCGTGCGCGCCTGGTCGGCGATCGAGCGGGTGATCGCCTGGCGGATCCACCATGTCGCGTAGGTGGAAAACTTGTATCCCCGGCGGTATTCGAATTTTTCCACCGCTTTCATGAGGCCCATGTTGCCTTCCTGGATCAGGTCGAGGAACGAGAGCCCGCGGTTGGTGTATTTTTTTGCGATCGAGATGACGAGGCGCAGGTTGGCCTCGACCATTTCGGTTTTTGCCTTGAGGGCCTTGCGGTGCCAGAGCTTGAGGTCGGAATGGTGGGAGCCGAGTTCTTCGGGCGTGAGCCAGAAGCGTTTCTGCATTTCCCTGATCTCGTGGGCAAAATGCCGGCGGTGCTTCGGATTGGAGTCCTTGGCGTGCTTTTTGTGTTCGCTCTGGATGCTGTGGAGCGCCCGGAGATTTTCGTCGGCCAAGATCACAAAGTCCTCGATCACCTTCTGCTTGAAGAAAAATTTCGGATAAAGGGCCTGGAGAGTTGCGAGCGAGCGGTCGAAGGACTTGCGCTTTTCCGCCGAAGGCGAGGCCGTGACAAAGTGCTCGGAGTAATTTTTTGAGACCGATTCGGTCTGGCGTTTCAACTGCTGGCAGAGGCGGGGGAGCGCCTTCATGTAGCGCTCGCGGCTCTCGATTTTTTTGTCGAGGATGACGCGGTCGAAGCGCTCGCGCTGGTCGATGAGTTTTTGCGCGAGATCGTGGTGGGCCCGTGCGATGAACCCGAACCGGTAAAGAGTCGCCTGCACTTTGATTTCGGCATCCTCGATGCGCTTGGAAATTTCGACTTCCTGCTCGCGGGTGAGGAGCGGAACCTGTCCCATCTGCTTGAGATACATCCGGACCGGATCGTCCAGAATATCCAGCTTCGAGTCGGGCTTTTCTTCTTTTTCCTCCTCTTCCTCGTCGGATTTGCGGACTTCTTTGACCCGATCCACGTCCGAGGCTTCAATGATTTCGATTTCGACCGCGTTGAGTTGGCTGATGATCGATTCGATGTGCTCGGGTTCGGCGAGTCCCTCGGGCAGAAGTTCATTGAGGTCGTCGAACGTGACGTAGCCTTGTTCTTTGGCCAGTTTGATGAGCTCCCGGACTTTTTCCTGGACGGCTTTTTGCAAATCCAGCGGAGGCGGAGCGACGGGAGGGGTCGCCGGGGAAGCTTTCGGCTTGGTCTGTTTGGGAGCCGCTGGCACCGGAGGACGCGGCGTCTTTTTTGACGGGGCGGCGATCTTCTTGACCGGCGCGGCGGGCTTTTTGGGCGTGGCAGCGACCTTTTTAATCGGAGCGGCGACCTTTTTTGTTGGAACGGCGGCGGGTATTGCCGGTTTTTTGTGGCTCGGTTTCGCGGCAGGGGTTTTTTTCGCCTGCTTTGCTGGAGCCGGTTTTGCGGATGCTTTTGTTTTGGCAGCCGGTCGGGCTTTGCCTTTGGACGGTTTGTTTTTTGTTTTCAAGCGGCTGGCCTTTAATCCTACTGAAAGGGCCGATGAACATCCGCCACCCTGATTTTGAGGTCAAGGATTAGTTTTTGAATTTTCAGCCGCTCGTCATTTCCGAGTCCGGGCTGCGCGAGGCGGCTTTTGAGTCCTTCGATCTGCTGGGCGAGTTTTTGGGCGAGCAGGCCGGTCCATGTTTGCCTGGCGCGGGGCAGGGGATCGGGGAGGGGATGGCGGAGGTCGCATGCCGAGAGGGTGCGTTCCTCGGCGGCAGTCAGCGAAGCCAAAAAGCCCGCGGACGACTCCCGGTCGGAGAATGGGGCAAGGGACAGCTTGTCAAGGAGAGCTCCGCCCGGTTCCAGATCCGCCGCCGGTTCCTGGGCACGGAGCCATTCGCGCACTTCCTCGCTGCCGAGAGCCAGATGGCAGAGCATCCGCATCCCGGCGGAGAGGGGGATCTGCGCCACCGGAGTCACGTCCGGTTCCCCCTCGTGGTCTGCGGTGGGCGGAGGGGCTTTCATCGCGGCGCGGATTGCCGGATGGGGCAGGGCGAGGCGGGAGGCGAGGCGGCCCAGCAAAGATTCGCGGAGGGCGGCATCCTGAACCAGGGCAAGCAGGGGGCCGAGCTGCTGCACAAGGCGCGCTTTTCCGGCGGGATCGTCGAGTTCGCCCTTTTTCTCGGCCTGCTCCAACGCGTGGTCGAAGAAATCCTTGGCGGTGGCGACGCGGTTCAGGAAGGCGTCCGATCCGTCGCGACGGATGAGCGAATCCGGATCCTCGCCGGCGGGAAGCTCCACCACTTTGACGGCGAGGCCTTGGGCGAGCAGCGCGAGCAGCGAGCGGGAGGTTGCCTGCTGGCCGGCTTTGTCGGAGTCGAAACACAGGAGCACGGTTTCGACAAAACGCCGCAGCAGCCGGGCCTGGTCGGCCGTGAAAGCGGTTCCCTGCGATGCGATGACGTGCCTCACGCCGGCTTCGTAGGCCGAGATCAAATCGATCTGGCCCTCGCAGACGATGACGGCTTTTTTTTCGATGAGGTCGCGCTTGGTTTTGTCGAGCCCGTAGAGGACGCGGCCTTTGGTGAAAAGCGGGGTCTCCGGCGAGTTGACGTATTTGGCGGTTTTAACGTCCGCATCGAGAACCCGTCCGCCGAAGGCGATGACTTCGCCGTAATCGTTGCGGATCGGGAACATCAGGCGGTTACGGAAGCGGCTGTAGAGGTTGCCGCCGCCCTCCTCATCGCGTGAGGAGGCCAGGCCGCTCTGCGCGATCTCCTCGCCGGTAAATTTTTTCCCTTCGAGAAAAAGGAGGAGCGCGTCCCACGAATCCGGAGCGAAGCCGAGCTGCCAGGACTTCGCGATTTCGGCGGTTAGCCCGCGCGCCTTCAAATAGTCCCGCGCCACCGCGCCTTCCGCGGATTTGAGGAGATTGCGGTGGAACCATGCCGCAGCCTCGGCGTGGAGGGCGAGGAGGCGCTGGCGCATCCCGCGCTGCTTTTCGTCGTCCCCGCCGCCGGCATCTTCGATCACGGGCACACCCGCCCGCTGGGCAAGGCGGCGGACGGCCGTGGGGAAATCCAGATGCTCGTAATCCATCACGAACCGCAACACGCCGCCGCCCGCCCCGCATCCGAAGCAGTGGAACGACTGCCGCGTGGGGTTGACATGGAACGAAGGCGACTTCTCGCGGTGAAACGGGCACAGTGCCCGGAAGCTCGTCCCGGCGCGCTTGAGCGGAAAATACGAGCCGATCACCTCGACGATGTCGTTCGCCTCGGTGACCCGCTGGATCGTTTCTTCGGAGATCAGTCCCACGCCGGGGAAAATACCTTGCGGGGGCGATCCGTGCGAGGGAGATTATCGGGCATGTTCCGATTTCTTCTGGCCTGCTTCCTTGCGACCGCAATCCTGCCGGCCGGCGCCGCCGATCAGGTGATCGGGAAGGGGGCGGTCGTGGTCGTGCCGGTTGAGGGCGCGATTTCGGAGGCCCAGTTTTTTTTCTTCCGACGGGCTTTGAAAAATGCCGAATCGGCGGGGGCCTCGGCGTTGATCTTTGATATGAACACGCCGGGCGGGGCGTTGAAGTCCACCGAGCAGATCGTGCAAATGCTTGCGAAGAGCCCGGTGCCCACCTTCACCTACGTCAACACCAACGCGGGATCGGCCGGCGCCCTCATCGCCCTGGGCACAAAAAAAGTGTTCATGGCCCCGGTGAGCGCGATCGGCGCGGCGGCCCCGGTCGTCAGTTCGGGCGAGGAAATTCCGGCCACGATGAACGCCAAGATCGTCTCCTACTATTCCGGGTATTTCCGCAGCGTGGCCGAGCAGAACGGCTACCATCCGGAGTTGGTGGACGGCTTCATGAACCTCGACAAGGAGGTCAAAATCGGCAACGAGGTCATCAATCCGAAAGGCGCGCTCCTCACGCTCAGCGCGCAGGAGGCGGTGAAGCAAATCGGCGGCAAGCCCCTCCTCGCCACGGCCATCGTGGCCGATATCCCGGCCCTTTGCAAAAAGGCCGGACTTTCCGGAAAGGCCATCGTCCGGATCGGGCCCTCCGGCTTTGAAATGCTCGCCCAGTGGATCACAATCCTTGCGCCGCTCTTCCTCCTCGGCGGAGCCCTCGGGGCCTACATCGAGTTCAAATCTCCCGGTCTTGGTGTGGCCGGAATTCTCTCCGCCCTCTGCTTCCTGATCTTTTTTGCCGGCCACTATGTCGCCGGGCTGACCGGGTTTGAAGTCATTGCGGTCTTTGCCCTCGGCATGCTGCTCGTCCTGGTCGAGCTTGTTTTTTTTCCCGGTGTCACGCTCTTGGCCGGGGCGGGCACGGCGATGATGGTTGGCTCGCTTTTCTTCGCAATGGTCGATTTCTATCCCGCCCAGCCGCTGGATTTTTCTTTTGAAATTCTGGCCCGTCCGCTGACGAACCTTTCCATTGCGATCGTGGCCACGGCATTCGGCATTACGCTGCTTGCCCGCTTCCTGCCCGATCTTCCGGTCTTCCGCCGCCTCTTCCTCTCCGCGCAATCGCAGTCGGGCACGTCCGTGCCGCCCGCATTCTCCGGCCAGTCCGCCGGCCCGTCCGTCTCGCCCGGCGATTCCGGCATCGCCCAATCAATCCTCCGCCCGGCCGGAACGGCGGTCATCCGAGGCGTCCCCGTGGACGTGGTGACGGACGGCCAGTTTCTCGAAGCCGGAACAAAAATTCGTGTCCTCTCGGTGGCCGGCGACCGGATCGTCGTCGAGCCGGCCCCTTAATACAAATACGGTTCCTCGGGCGGATCGATTTTTTCCATCACGGCATTTTGGATGACCGGCGTCCGCTTTCCGCCTTCGACGGGGAAGGCGGCTTCTCCCGTGACTTTCACCCATGTCATCTCACCCATGTCGGGCTTTTTCAGGGGTTCGACACGGAGCGCGACCGGTTGGGCGTCGGCGGCACAGCAGGACATGATCATGCGGATGATCACGAAGCGACCGCCTTTTGCATTGTTGGTTTTTGCCGGCATCAATTGGCCGATGACTTCGACCGGTTTGTTCTCGAGCTGGCTTCGAATTTCCGGAAGCTGCGCCGCGTAGAGAAAATCGACGAGCTGGGCCTGAACCCGCCCCTGCTTGTTTTTTGGCAGGGCGTAGGGGTCTTCCTGGGTGGCCGTTGCGGACGGGGGATTTGGCGGCGTCTTTGAGCCGGCGTCCGGCAAGGCCGGATCGGTGGGGCCGGATGGCGGAGAGGTTGCGGACGATTGGGCTCCGGGGAGTTGGGAGATGTCCTGCACGTAGTTTCGATTGGCCACGGCGGTTGCGTCCATTCTGTCGGTGGAATTGTAAAAGGCGAGAAGCAGCGGCCCGACGAGGAACAGCGAGGCCAGAACCCCGCGCACGGTCGAACGCGGGGCCGCGCCATGAGCGGCTCCAGCCTCCGGCGCGAGGAGCATGAGGATCGCAAAGACGACGAGCGTGAAGCCGGCCGCAAGCGCGAAGGGACGGAAATTCGGATGCAGATACGCGCCGATGCGCCCGGTGAAATAGATCGTGAGCAGCACGCCGCCCCAGACAGCAAGGACTCCGGACGTGAGATAACGGTGGAAAATCGAACTCATGGGTAGATCACGCGAAGCCGCATGCAAAGGAGACCGATCAGCACGAACAGGCCGATGGCAAGACCGAAGACGAAGCGTTTCCGGAAGACCGACGAGTAGATGAAGATCAGCTTGAGATCAACCATCGGTCCGAAAACAAGAAACGCCAGTTTGGAAACATTCGAAAACATGGAAAACGTCGCGGCGATAAAGGCGTCGGTCGTGCTGCACAGGCAAAGCGTCGCGGACAGTGCCATCAACGAGCCGGTTGCCAGCCAGTCGTTCATCGCCAGTGGCACGATGAAATCCTGATTGACCGATGTGTTGAAAAGGGCCGCCGCCCCCGCGCCCAGCACAAAATAGACGGTCATGTTCAAAAAGTCGCCGACACAGACGGCGAGCGCCGCCCACAGACGGGTACCGATGCCTTCCGCCACCGCATTTCCCGAGAGGCCCTGCGGGTCGGCGATGGCGGCGATGACATTTGTGCGCAGCACGTGCCGCAACGGCAGATGCCGCACGATCAGCCCGACGATCACCGCCACGGAATACCCGAGAGCGAGCCGCAGGAGCGTGATTTCCAGCGGGGCCTGCCCCCGGAATGCCGCGTAGGTGCTGAGTGCGACGATCGGGTTCACAATCGGCGCGGAGAGCATGTAGGTGATCGCGTTTGCAGGTGGCAGGCCCTTGGCCATCAGGCGCCGGATAATGGGAACCACGCCGCACTCGCACATCGGGAAAATCAGCCCGAGCAACCCGCTGACAAACGCCCCGGCAACCGCATTGCGCGGCAGCAGCCGGGTCATCAGCCGCGCGGGAAGAAATTGGTCGATCAACCCCGAGAGGATCGTGCCGAGCAAAAGAAACGGCAGGCCCTCGAGCAGGATGCTCAGAAAGGCGAAGCTGAAACTCGACAGGCTGAAACTGAAGACGCCGTCCATGCGTTACGGAGTTTTCGGGCCTGAAACCCCGCCGAAAATCTCCCGCGCCCGCGCGCGGATCGGCTCGGGCTCGATGCCGGGACCGATCAACACGACCACGGGATGGCTCAAGCGCGTCGTCCGCCCAATCGGCAGCCACTGGATCGGCCCGTCGTCAACCCGCTGGAAAACATGGTATTCTTCGGGCGACTCCGTGAGGCGGGCAAGGCCCTTGACCCGGATCACCTCGGGCGGAAGAGCGTCGAGGAACGCTGTCACCATCCGGCGCGAGACTGTTTCCGGCAGGTCGATTTGCAGCGACGCGAAGTGGTGGGAAGCGTGGGCCTCCCTGTGATGGTGTTCGTGCGGGTGGCTGTGCCCATCAGGGTGATGCCGGCCGCACGCACACCCGTCCGCGTGAGCCGCCGCATCGCGATCCGGGAGATCGCGCACCTCCGCGACCACCGCGCCGATTTCTCCGGCGAAATCTTCCGGGGCGACGCGTTTGCCGCTCAGCGCATGGCGGACGAGCGAGTCCCCGACTTTCTCCCGCCGCTTGGTGTCGATGTCCTCCCATCGTGAGACGAAGAGAAAGCCGGCGGTTCGCGTCTGTTCGAGTTCCAGCGCGTTGTGCCAAAACCGTTTTTGCCACCGCTGCCCGTCGATGACGGAAAGCTGGATCGGCTGGGTGAACCGCGCGAGCGAGGGTTCGAGCGAGAGCAACTCGATCAGTTCTTCGGAATCGGTCGTGCCGTTCGTTTCAATGACGACGACACGATCCGGCCGATGCCCGAATTTTTCCAGGGTGCCGAGCAGTTCCTCCCTGGATCCGCAGCAGACGCAACTCCCGCTGATCGGAACAATCGAAGCGGCGAGTTCGCGGAGAAGTTCCGCATCGACGCGGGCGTTCTGGTAGTCGTTGATGATCACATGCGGATCGAGGCCGCGCCCGCGAAGGGCGGGCAGAAGCCGGCGGAGATAGGTCGTCTTGCCCGAACCCAGGAAGCCGACAAGAAGAATCAGCGGAGTCATGGATGGGAAAATGGCCGCAGGGTTTTGAGGGCGAGGGTGACAAAGAAGAGCCCCATCGCGACGAGGACAATCGTCGCCCCGCTTGCCGTGTCGGCATAATACGAGACCAGGAGCCCGCAGATCCCGGAGACCAGGGCGATGGCGATGGCGAGCAAAACATATTGCCGGGTATTTCCGGCCAGATTGCGCGCAGCCGCCGCCGGAAGAATGAGCAGCGAATTGATGATGAGGATTCCCACCCAGCCCAGATTCATGGTGACCACCATCACAATCGCGGCCACGAAAAAAACCTGTGTCCACCAGGTGTTGCCACCCCGGCTGCGCGCGAGGGAGTCGTTCATGCCGATCAGGAGAATGCGGTTGTAAAAAAGCAGGAGGCACCCGCCGACGAGGAGCACCGTCAGGCAGAGCCAGCCGATCTCGCGGGGCGTGATACTCAACAAATCCCCGATCAGGTATTGGCTGTAACGGTTGAAATTTCCACCCCGGGAAAGAAGAACGACTCCGAGCGCGATGCTGAACGACATGCACAGCGAAATGATGGTGTCCATTGCGGAGCGGGTGACGCGGTGCAGGGCGAGGATGCCGATCCCGAGAAACAACGCGAATCCGACAAGGGCCGCCAGCGGATCCGCCATGCCGAAAAGGACTCCCAGCCCGAGTCCGGTCAGGGATGCATGCCCGATGGCGTCTGAAAAAAAGGCCATCCGGTTGTTGACGACCAGCGTGCCCATGAGCGCAAAGAGCGGCGAAACGAGGATCACCGCGACCAGCGCATTGCGCATGAACTCATACCGCGCCCACTCGAAAGGAAGATGGGAAAGAAGATCCATCGGGTAACACATGCCGGATATATTCTGCTGAATTTACTTCAAATGCCAGCGGGTTTGATGGCGGGCACTGATCCGCGGGTTCCGCTTCGCGGAATCTCCCCCCCGAGCGCACCCTGCGCTCCGGTGGTGTGGAATCCGCTGCCGCGTCCGCGCGCGCCGTTTTTCGAGCGGCCGCAAAAATAAACCTCCTGCCCGCAGCAATCGCCTTGGCCCCATTCCGAACAACCCGGATGTCAACAGGGAAGAACTGGCACCTTTCCTCGGTGTCAAAAAGGTATAACAAACCGAACAATTGGCCCCCGCTCGGTGGAAGATATCGCAAATCCAAACCACACCGGAACCTGACAAAAAACCGGTTCCAGAATATTTCAAAGGCGTCAATACGCGGAACCCTATTTCGCTGAACCCCACCAACGGCATTTTTCACTTCACATCGAGTCCAGCGGGCTCCTGACCGCCATCCCCGGACGGTTGAGCACATGCGTGTAGATCATCGTCGTGCTCACGTCCGAATGCCCGAGCAACTCCTGCACGGTGCGGATGTCAGACCCGCCTTCGAGCAAATGCGTCGCGAAGCTGTGCCGCAGCGTGTGCGGCGTCACCGGCTTCGTGAGCCCCGCCCGCAGCGCGCACCGCTTCACCAGCTTCTGCACCCCGTTCACATCCACATGGTGCCGCCGCTCCACCTTCGTCCACGGATCGATTGAGAGGCTCTCGGAAGCAAACAGCCAGAACCACGGCCATTCCTTCCCCGCGTTCACATATTTCACCGACAGCGCCTCGGGCATGAAGACCCCCTCGATCCCCATCTTCCGGTCGCGCTCCCACCTGTCCTTTGCCCGCTCCAATTGGGCCTCCAACGACTTCACCAGTTTCCCCGGCAGCGGGGCCCGCCGATCCTTGTCCCCCTTGCCCCCGCGAACCACGATATAACCGTTCCCGAAATCCAGATCCTTCACCCGCAGCCGCGCGCACTCCATCACACGCAGCCCCGACCCATACATCAACTCCGCCATCAGCTTGCCCTGCCCTTCCATCAATGCCAGCAACCGCCCGACCTCCTCGCGCGTCAGCACCGTCGGAACCCTCCGCGTCTGCGGCGCGCGCTGGAGATCCCGCTTCCCTCCCGCCCCCCGCCTGAGCACTTTCCCGAACAGAAATTGCAGCGCGCTCAGCGCCTGGTTCTGCGTCCCGTCCGACACCCGCCGCACCACGGTCAGGTAGTCCAGATATTCCTTCGCGTCCTCCCATTTCAGTTCCCGCCGCGTGCGCGGGGCCGCGAAGATGAGAAACCTCCTCACCCAATCCAAATACGTCTGCTCCGTGCGATAAGCATACCGCTCCGCCCTCAACGTCTCCTCCACCAAATCATAAAAATTCCGGTATTTCTCCGGCAGTTCCCCCGTATCTGTCCGCCCCTCAAAAGACGCCGCCGCCCGCGCCGTCGGTGGCCGCGGCACCGGTGCCGCATCCCAAACGCCTCGGGTGGGGGCGGCATCCTGCCCGGAACTCTCCGATTCACAGGTTGAAAAGCCCGTGCCACTCTCCGTGTTCTCCGTGCCTTCGTGTGAGTCCTTCGCTCCAAATTCCAAATTTTTCATCAAATCAACCGGCCACCGCTTCGCCCACCCCGCCGGTTCGACCTCCTGATAAAATACCCGCAACGACTCCTCCGCCTGCCTCACCTGCCAAATTTTCTTGCTCTCCCCGGCCAGCCTCTGCAAATATCCCTCCACATGGCCCAGCTCCGCCTGGGAAAATTTCGCCGGCTTGATGAACCCCAGAAACCCAAAAACCCACCCCCGGCAGTATTCATGCATCCTCGGCTCCACCCCGGCAATCTTCAGCGCCATCCGGAACCGTACCCACCGGTTCTCCCAAATCGCTGCGCTCTTGGAGGTTATAGATTTTTCTTGCATGAGGCTGATTATTTGATAAACAGGATGTCACTCTATTTCAAAAAGTCAAGACATCCTTTGATGTTACGTTAGACAGAAGCATTCGACCTCCTGATTGTGAGTTCCAATTTATCGCCAATGCGCCGGAACGTGAACGGCCACCCGTTTTCTGCGGCCTCCGATGCGGCCAGAAAATCCGGCGTTCCAATGAAGGTGTCGAGTTCGGAAGGTTCCATTATTTCGCGGAGCCTTTCCATGAAGAGTTTTTCGGTTTTTTCGTTCATAAAATTCTGTCTAACAAGGCTAGTGCAGCGAACCCTCCGGGTTCGCATCTTTCGAGGTCACGCCAGTCAGACCGGAGGGCCGCTGACTAGCGACGTTCGCAGAAAATATGAAGCTCCTGATTATCGCGCGGTCCGACCGAGGATCGTATATTGGAAAGACCAATGAAGAGGGATTTTCCGTTATCACGCTCGATGACACAATAGACATTGAGGT
>Ga0073936_10000153_pt1 | contig 94317 bp, 66 predicted proteins | sample AliMusrvi5mmetaG_FD_87041 | JGI IMG/M metagenome (GOLD analysis project Ga0073936, IMG submission 87041) | Freshwater lake bacterial and archeal communities from Alinen Mustajarvi, Finland, to study Microbial Dark Matter (Phase II) - Alinen... | ecosystem: Environmental > Aquatic > Freshwater >... | reverse complement strand
GAACATCGCCACAGCGGTGCACATCTGACGCACGTTGCTCAGACAGGTCGTCTGGCGGGCTTTTTCGCGCGCTTTCGCGAAAACCGGGAAGAGGATCGAGGCCAGGATCGCGATGATCGCGATGACTACGAGGAGCTCGATCAGCGTGAAGCCACGCTTCTGGGAATGAGTTGACATAGAATCTCTCCTTTCGATAGTTGTGAAATCCACTCATGGACTTCAGAGCATGATCTGCCGGCACGTGACATATAACATGCACAGCACTCTTTGCGATGATAGCGATTATAAAGCTGTGTACCTGAACCACGGAACACTTCCATGTCTCTGAATACCAGTATACAATCCCAATGTCACGCGATGATTTTATAAATATCGTATTTTCGTCACAACTTTTTGCGTGGATTATTTGATCGTCCTCAATTTCAGTATATCGCCAATCCGCTCGCGAGATCAAAAACAACCTACTAGGATATACACCCCCTCGCATCTTCGGAGCACGAATCTTTTATACCCCACGTTCTTCTACACAACATCAACGCTACATATCGTGACTGACAAATCAGCGAACAAATTTAATGTACGCTGCCCAACTCGTATGAGCACTTGCCCGCTTGATTCGCGAAGCGAATCAAGCTTCGGCTAGCTGTAGCATTATTCATGCGTTCATGAATAATGCGGGCTTGCGAATCATATGAGCCAACAGGAATCTTCCTGCGCATTGCGAATAGAGAGTAACATCGAGGGGTGATACACGCCCCAACTGCTTACCCCGTGGAGGACTTCATGCTTAGAGTTGCACGTTATCCGGAAAATCCGGTGGTTACCCCGGCTATGGTGCCCCCGTCCCGTCCCGATTTTGAAGTCACCTGTGCCTTCAATGCCGGCGTGGCAAAATATGGTGATGAAATTATTCTGCTGTTGCGCGTCGCGGAACGGGCGATCGCTGAACCAGGACGATGCCGAATTCCCGTATTGAATTGCGACGGGCCGACACCGGTGCTGGAAGTGCGTGAATTCGACACCAGCGACCCGGACATCGACTTCAGCGACTCACGCGCGATTCGCGGAAAAGGATGGATGCTGCTGACCACAATCTCCCATTTGCGCGTGGCGCGCAGCACAGATGGACGGCACTTTACCGTGGACCCCACTCCAGCGCTTTTTCCCGACAATACGTATGAAATGTGGGGCATCGAAGACCCGCGGGTGACCGAGATCGATGGCGCGTATTACATCGTGTACAAAGGGGTGTCGCCCAACGGCATCACATCAGACCTGGCGGTGACACGCGATTTTATCCATTACGAGCGTCAGGGTGTTCTCTTTTGTCCAGAGAACCTGGATGTCTGCATTTTCCCCGAGAAAATCAATGGTCGATATGTGGCATTGCACCGTCCGGTGCCGCGCATGATCGGCACACCCAACATGTGGGTGGCGTATTCCCCTGATCTGCTTACCTGGGGCCGCCATGAATTCTTGATGGGAACCCAGCCGGGTAAATGGGATGGCGGACGCGTGGGCGGCGGCGCCGTTCCGTTCAAAACTGAACGCGGATGGGTCGAGATCTACCACGCGGCCACAGAAGACGACATCTACTGCCTGGGCGCCGTGCTGCTGGATTTACACCAACCGCACAAAATCCTGGCGCGCAGCGCGGAACCGATTTTACGTCCCGAAGCCCTCTACGAAACCACCGGGTTTTTTCCCAACGTAGTCTTCACCTGTGGCGCGCTTGTCAATGGCGATACGGTGAGTATCTACTACGGCGCGTCTGACCATGTAATGGCCGGCGCAGACATGAGTATCACCGAGATTTTAGACAGTCTGGTACCGGTTGAATAGTCGTCGATGGACTATCGACAAAAACGCCAGACCCGATGACGCCCATTTTTTACATTTTACCACTGCGGAATTCGCCCTCGAACTTGTTGTTCGAGGGCGAATTACGGCTCCGTGCTGTCGCCCGTCAGAAAGGTTTGCAACCGCCACTGCGTCCCTGTCGTGGTCAGCGCAATCTGTCCATAGACATCCGTGCGCCATACGGAAATGCCGGCCGTTCGCAGACGGGCCAGCGCGTCAGGATGCGGCAAACCGGTATGTGGCCCTCCCTGCGTGCTGATGATAGCCAGCGTGGGGTGTACGGCTGCCAGGAACGCCGTACTGGAGCCGTGGCGACTGCCATGGTGCGCGACCAGAATCACTTGTGCCTGAATATTGGATCCGCGTGCCAATAACGCCTCTTCTCCGGCTTCCTCCAGGTCGCCGGTGAACAGCAAACTGGCATGCTGATAGGTCAGCAAGCACACGATAGAATTATTATTCGTATCAGACGCGCTATTGGCGAGCAGGACCGGACCCGGGGCGAGGATGTCCAGCGTGACGTGATCGCCCAAACTGAGCCGATCACCGGCGACGGCCACACGCCGTGGAATATGATGATGGTCAGCCACAGCTTCCATCTGTAAATAGGCGTTCGTGTTGTCCGGCACAGCGGATTCCACCAGCAGGTTAACCGGCAGTGTATCCATCACTGTCGCTAAACCGTTGAGATGGTCGCTATCGGGATGCGAAACGATGATGGCATCAAGCCGGTGTATACCGCGGAGCAGCAAATTTGGCATCAAAACCTGTTGGCCGACATCCGGGGTATTGCGACTGCCGCCGTCAATGAGTACCGTGTGGCCGCCCGGCGTGCGTACCAGCACGGCATTCCCATCCCCTACCGCGAAGACCGTCACTTCCACGGGACGCGGAAAACTGGCTAACGCCCCCCACCAGAGCAGCAGCGCCAACGCCAACAGCGCCAGTACGACTCCTCGTTCCGGAGGGATCGTCCGCAGCCAGACTATCGCGGTTTGTGGTTGTTTGGCAGACATCGCTGACATCGATTATAGATGAGGCAGGGATCACTGTGCAACACGGCCAATAGATATGAGAGCGCCATAACCTGGATTATTCATGAACTAATGGCGTGCGCGCAACGAAAGTAGAGAACGGTATGCTCACCATTCGCGCAGTGCCCGGTGCACCGCTGGATGTAAATTGTTACTTGATCGCCGACCGCGAGGCCGGGGAAGCGATATTAGTGGATGCCCCCTGGCAAGTAGCGGAGACGATGACCGGGTTGGCCGATGAGTGGGGGGTGTCCATCTCCTGGATTGTCTGCACGCACGGTCACTGGGACCACACGATGGGATTGGCGACACTGCACGAAGCTACCGGTGCCCCGATTGCCTGTCATGCCGGCGACGTGGGGATGTTGGAACACCCGAGTTTCGCCCCCTTCAGCTTCCCATTTCCGCTGACACCCGTAACCCCAGATCGTTTGGTTGCGGAAGGCGATACGGTGATCGTCGGCAGTCATACGCTGGTGGTACTCCATACCCCCGGACACACTCCGGGGTGTATTTGCCTGTACGACGACCTCGACGGGGTGCTCTTCTCCGGTGACACCCTCTTTGCCGGCACCTGCGGACGTACCGATTTACCAGGCGGCGATTCGGAACTCTTGATTCGCAGCCTGCTGCGCCTGCGCGCGTTGCCCCCGGACACACGCATCTTCCCCGGGCACGGCCCCCACACCACCCTTGGTCAGGAACGCTGGCTGGCACAAGCGGAGGAATTAGAGCTGTCCTGACTACCAATCCGCACGATTCACTTTGCTCTTTATCCATGGATAACGTTCTCCTTGTCAAACAAGTGGCGTTACTCTACAATGCCAAATGTACTTTTGATCTTTCTCATGTGTGGATCATGTGGCAGGTAACTGGTTGTAAAGGGGATCGATGACCTATGTGTGGTATTGTTGGCTATATCGGACCGGAAAATGCAACCCAAGTGTTGATCGAAGGGTTGCGGAAACTTGAATATCGCGGCTACGACTCGGCCGGGGTCGCCATTTTAACTCATGGACAGATCAACGTGGCGCGACGCGAGGGAAAACTCGACCGTCTCGCCGCGGAATTGCTTGAACACCCCATCCTCGGGCAACTTGGCATCGGTCATACACGGTGGGCTACCCATGGCGCGCCGTCGGATATTAATGCGCATCCGCATAAAGACTGCTCCGGAAAATTCGCTGTCGTGCATAACGGCATTATCGAAAACTACCTGCCGTTGCGCGAGCGATTAGAGACGGAAGGCCATACGTTCGCGTCAGAAACTGACACCGAAGTGCTGGCCCATCTCATTGAACACCACTATCAGGGAGATTTATACGCCGCCGTGCGTGCCGCCTTGCTGGAGGTGACCGGTTCGTATGCGATGGTGGCGATTTGCCAGGATAACCCGGAGATCATGGTCGCAGCCCGTCAGCACAGCCCGCTCATCCTTGGCCATGGTGACGGCCAGCATTTCGTCGCGTCGGACGTGCCGGCCGTACTCGCCTACACGCGTAAGATTACCTACTTGCGCAACGGTGAAATCGCCAGCATCTCCCGCGACGGCACACAAATCCGGCGACTACAGGACGATGTTGCGGTCACTCCGGAAATCACGACGGTAGCCTGGGATGCGGCGATGGCGGAAAAATCCGGATACAAACACTTCATGCTGAAGGAAATTAACGAGCAGCCCACGGCGTTAGAGGAAACGCTCCGCGGTCGGCTCAGTGATGATCGCGCCAGCGTACGCCTTCCGGGTTTCACCCTGGATTCCGCGGCGATTGCACACCTGAACAAGGTACTCATTATCGCCTGCGGCACCGCGTACCATGCCGGATTCGTGGGCAAATATGCCATCGAAAACTCGCACGCATTCCGGTAGAGATCGACGTGGCCAGTGAACTGCGTTATCGCGATCCGATTATCGACAATCGCACGCTGGCGGTGGTTATCAGTCAGTCCGGCGAGACGGCCGACACACTGGCCGGCTTGCGCGAAGCGAAAGACCGCGGCGCCCATATCCTGGCCATCACGAATGTCGTGGGCAGCTCGGTTGATCGCGAAGCGGATAGTGTACTCTATACCTATGCCGGACCGGAAATTGCCGTCGCCTCCACAAAAGCCTATACCACACAGCAAATGGTGATGTTCCTGCTGGCGCTGCACCTGGGAGAAATGCGCGGCGCTTTGCCTGCCACGGATCGCGCGCGCCTGATCATTGCCCTCCAGCACTTGCCGGAACAGATGAAAACGGTGTTGGAAACCCAGGACCGCGTACGCGAATTCTCCCGTCGTTTTCATGGCGTGCACAGCATGCTCTATCTGGGTCGCGGCAGCAACTATCCCACCGCGCTGGAAGGGGCATTGAAGCTCAAGGAGATCAGTTATATTCATGCGGAAGGGTATGCCGCCGGAGAGATGAAGCACGGGCCCATTGCTCTCATTACCCCGGACTGCCCCACGGTGGCTATTGCCACGCCCGGCGTGGTCTATGAAAAAATGCTCTCCAACATCAAAGAAGTGAAAGCCCGCTGGGGGCACGTGATCGCGGTAGGCGCAGATGATGACAATGATCTGATGAAATACGCGGATGACGTCATCGCTGTACCGCGTACCGAAGAACTCTTTTCGCCGGTGCTCACCGTGGTGCCATTGCAATTACTGGCCTACTACTGTGCCGACTATTTGGGGTTGGATGTTGACCAACCGCGCAACCTGGCCAAGAGCGTGACCGTCGAATAACCGTCAGGTATGCATTGTGCTGGAGCATTCTCATGAACGCACGCATTATGCTTCGGTGAGCTGCCCGCGGATACAGTATCGTGGTGCACTGCTGCCGAGATATGTGTGTGCAGCATGACGCGAAAAGATCGGTGTCAGCGCTGACGAGACTTTATCCGCGGGCTAATCGTTTATTTTCCACCTGTTGCCTTCTCATTACTGAGCTGCGTTCCTGGATAGTAGGCAGCTAAAATCTCGCGATAGTTCTGTCCGGTTCGAGCGCGTCCATCGGCTCCCCATTGGCATAGACCGATGCCATGACCGCGACCCGCGCCGCGAAAAGCGTAGCTTTTGATCGTACCCGCCGGATCGCGGGTTATCGTGAGATCAAAAAGGGTGCTCCACAACCCATCTGGTCCAGGGGCGCCGGACCCGAGGAGCCAGCGAATCTGGTCGCCAATGACCAGATAACTGGCGCCGTCGCCTTCTACGCGCAGGGAGAGGGCGCGCCCATGGGGCGTGCGCTCTTCGACGGACATATTGGTCACCCGGGTGATTTTTGCTGCCGGGTCGCCGGTCACTTTTGTCAGATTTTTCGCCACCAGTGCATCCACTTCAGCGGCGGAAAACTCTTTCGTCCACTTAAAACTCCCGGCACGCTTACAATAACTGTCATCGGTCTTCAGCAGGTCGTCAATAGTCGGGACGTCTTTGGTGCAGGCGGTGTCCTTGGTGCCGCCGACCAGATAGGGTTGCGCGTTTTCCGGACCCCACAGGTATCCTGCATCATCGGTCACCCCCCCGCAGACGGCATGGTAATATGCGTCCGCCAGCTGGTCTTTATAGAGCAACACCAGTCCACGGGTATCATTCACGGCCGCATCAGCTTCCCGGGTGCGACGGGCATCCGCACCGTACATCTGACAATGCTCGGTAGCGCACACGTCCGCACCGTCCTCCGCGTGTCGCCCTAACTTGGCCAGCGTGTAGGTGCGGGCGATAATCGCCTGAACGCGCAGCGCCTCCGTGTGAAAGGTGGAGGGCATTTCGGTGCACACGACATTACGCAGATACTCTTCAAGCACGATCTCCTGGGAGATGCTGAATTGGTTATCTACGGCGGAAGTAATAATCAGTGGGCCACGCACGGTGATCCAGGTGTCCGGGGTCGGCGTCCAAATCGCGATTGACTTACTGGAACTCAGTCGAATTGTGCCGGGCGCCGTGCAGAAATTCTTCCCATTCTGGCGCAAGTAGCAGGTGCTCTCCGGCGTGCGCACGATGCCCACCATTTCGCCGGATTTGGCAACATTCACTTCCTGGTTCGTTGCTATATTACTCGTATGCACCGTCGTATCGCCTTTCCAGGCCACCATAGTCTTGTGCGCGACGAGTAGGACTCGCAACGGCGTCTTCCCCGCCAGCACCTCATGGTAGTCCGGCGCGACATACGGTGGCAGCGGTGGCGGGGTGACGGGTACGGGCGCCGTCGGCGAGGGCGCCGGCGTCACCCCTTGCGCCAGCAAGGTTACCCCGCAGACCGCTAATAAAAGCAGGACGGCGAAGACGAGATACGAGTAGAGATCACGTCTGGATGGCATATGGGCAGTCCACCTATCCGGATTGTCGGTAATAGTGCCGAGGCAATGTTCTGACGCCTGATGATGACCTTCGGAATAACACCTGCCGCGATACCCGGACAATAGCAGGTGATGCGGAATAATGCAAGCGGCGGCAAAAGGTCCCGAAGATGCAACCACAGTGTTTTTGCATCGCTCCGCGCAACGAAATCATGAACCGGGTTATGGCCTTCAGGAACATAAATCGTTTGAGATTTCGCATTTTGCAACCACGTTCAGGTTCCAAGCAATAGTGCCGTAAGCTCTACAATCGATGGCAACAACAAATCCGGATGAGCCGCATCCAACTCCTCGGGACTGGATTGACCGGTACACACAGCCACCGTGCGCATATCGGCGGCCTGACCCATAGCGATATCCATCGGATGGTCGCCCACCATCAGCGACAGCGCGGGGGAACTATGCAGCAGGTGCAGCATTTCGTGCACGTGGGCGGGATGCGGTTTGGGTTGACGCACGTCCTCACGACAGAGCAGGGCATCGAAAGGCAACGGGGTATCGCCAATGATGCGCGCCACCGCGGCACTGGAGTTGCGCGTGACGATGCCCAGGCGGAAACCCGCCGCGCGCAGCGCCGTCAACGCCGGCAATGTGCCGGGCAGCAGACGGGTAATCGCTGCCGCTTCGTACTCGATAGCGCTCAGTGCATGGGTAGCTTCTTCGCGAAAAGCGACCGCGCGCAGTTCATCTTCCCGCAGCAGTTCCGCCCCTCGTGCAATGGTTTCCAATAAACCATGTTCACCCAACTGCCTTTCGTCCAGCCCATGTACCCGTGCCGCACGCAGCACAGCCTGGCGCATGTAGGCAAAATCATAAGGGCACGTCGCCAGCGTACCGTCAAAATCAAAAACCAGCGTGTTGAGGCCAATGAGCTGCATAAATCTCTCTTCACCCCATGCAGCATACCGTGCAAAAAACTGCTGAAGGGGATACGGGGACATACGGGAGTCGGCCCAAGGTACAGTGAAACTGCCCATCCCGGCCAGCCTCATTGACCCAGTGGGGGAGAAATACGGTATGTGCTGGAATGAACGACCGGACAGGTTGTTCGGCTGACGTTACTTCCATAGCACCATGCCGACATACGATACGGTATTGACGCCGTTAATATACGCCAGGCCGACAGAGGTGACCAGGGCATTGATGTCCAGACCCTGAGCCTCGACAGAGGACATGGCCCGTTCCGGGCAACGGCATGGCTCGTCAGGGCACGTACACGCCTCGCACCAATCGCATTGCCCGGCGCCAAACGCGAGGATTTTCAGGTCGGGAAACCGCGCTGCCAGTCCTTCGGCTACGGCGCGAACTCGACGATTATGGGCATGGGCTGCTTCCGTCATCCCTTCAAAATCCCATGAATCCTCCAATGGAGTCACACTCTGTATAATAACCCCCTTGGGATACTCGCTCAGACGTGCACCCAGTGCTGCCAACTCGCCGACATGCGGGGGACACGTCCAGGATCGACCGGATTTCCCGCAATAATTCACCAGACAATTTTGGCGCACTTCCTCTTCAACGCACAGGTCCGCGGTCGTCCGTATTCGTGCATATGTCGCGCCTGCACTTAGCGCCAGGTGTTCCGCTGTTGCCGTTATGTCGCTCATGTCAGAAAGTCCTTCAGTTGCTTGAATTATGCACGGGATGATGCTTATGACTATAGCAGAATCGCAACAACGGGTAAATCACCACCACGGGCACTGTCCATTTTTTTTGCAACGCAGATCAAGCGCTGCGCACTGACGCGGGAGGATATTCACGCGCCTACGGCAGGAATGCTATAAACGAAACGGGAAGAATTACAGTATGCGAATAGGAGTCGGACGTTTCCACAACGGGGCTACCCCGGTGAAACCCAAAAATCCCTGGGCCTCACTGCGACAAGTGTTGCCCTGGCTCGCACCCTATTGGCCAGTGATGACCATGGGGTTTCTCTGCATGATTTTCACGACCTACCTGGGCGCGCAACCTCCGCGTCTTATCGGTTATTTCATTGACCATGTGCTGAACAAACGCGATCCGGCACGGATCATGCCCACGCTGTTGGCGTTTGTGGGGGTCACCATCGGGTCGCAGCTTTTTAACTTTTTGCGAACATACTGGCTACATGTGGCCGGACAGAAGCTGCTGCACCAATTGCGTGTACGCCTCTACACCCACTTTCAGCAACTCTCGCTGACCTATTACGATAACCGGCAGACCGGCGACCTGATGTCGCGGATGACCGGCGACGTAGAGCAGATTGAAAACATCATGGTCCATGGCCTGGATATCTTGCTCAGCGGGCTTTTGGGCATGATCATCGCCTACTACTATATCTTTTTCAAGTACAGTACCACTCTCGCCTGGCTCATTCTAATCCCCGTGCCGGTCCTCGGATTCAGCATCTACTTTTTCAGCTCGCGAGTACGCAAAATCTACCGCACGATTCGTGACAAAGTAGGCGAACTCAATGCGAAGCTGCAGGATAACATCGCCGGGATTCGCGTCATCAAGGCCTTTTCACGTGAAGCCTACGAGCAGCAGGAGATCACGACCACCAGTGAAAACGTGCGCGACATGAATGTGCGCGGCATTCGCATGTGGTCCAGTTTTGGGCCGGCAATGGGTCTGGTCAGCAATATCGGCACCTTCCTCGTTCTTGGCGTCGGTGCGTATTTGGTAGTGAATGACCACATGACAACCGGCAGCCTCCTTGCTTGTTACGCATACGTCGGAAGTTTTTACGCACCGATCGGTGGACTGTTTCAGTTCTTCGACAGCATCCAGCGTTCACTGGCCGCCGCGGAGCGCATCGAAGAGGTGTTGGGCACCGACGCGGATATTCGTGATCCGGAGGCGCCGCAGCCACTCGACCAGGTACGCGGAGAAGTGGAATTCCGCCACGTCTCCTTTTGTTATGCCACCGGCGAGGAAGTGCTGCACGACGTAAGTGTGCTGGCACAACCCGGTCAGCGCATCGCGCTGGTGGGGCGCAGTGGTGCGGGAAAAACGAGTTTCGTCAACCTTATCCCACGTTTCTACGACGCGCTGGAAGGCGAAGTCCTCGTCGACGGCCTTAACGTTCGTGCGCTGCGACAGACCGATTTGCGCCGTCATATCTCGCTGGTGCTGCAGGAAACCTTTCTCTTCAATGGAACGGTGCGCGATAACCTGCGTTTCGGCAAGTTGGAAGCCACGGATGAGGAATTGGTCGCCGCCGCGCAAACGGCTAATGCCTATGAATTTATTGAACGCCTGGCCGACGTCTTTGATACCGAAATCGGCGAACGCGGCGTAAAACTCTCCGGTGGACAGAAACAACGTCTGGCCATTGCGCGCGCTGTATTGGCCAACCCACGCATCCTGATCCTGGATGAAGCGACCTCTTCAGTGGATTCGGAATCGGAATTCCTTATTCATCAGGCGCTGGAACGCCTGATGAGTGGGCGCACTACGTTCATCATCGCCCACCGACTGAGCACTATCCGCACCGCTGACGTCATTCTGGTGTTGGAAAACGGCAGTGTCGTCGAACGAGGCAATCATGTGGAGCTGCTGCGCGCCGACAGTCATTACGCACAGATGTATCGCCAACAATTCTGGGTGGACGACCTGCTCGCGGCAGATGATGATGTTCCTGAGGACACGCGCACCCTCCCTCCCGCAGTCGCGGAAATGCCGGCGATGGAGTGAACGATGGGTCTGGATATCCATGTCATGCGCCCCAAACGTCTCTTCCTGCGTGATTATGAATTGCCGGTGCAACGATTATTACCTGACGTTGAGGTGCGTCTACTCGGTGTTGCCCCGCTGAACGACTTTGATGCAGGTGTGGCCGAAGGCGACATCGTGAAGACACTGCGCTTGCGGCAACTGGATCAGGAGCAGCACCGCTATGTGTTGCCGGCAAACAACGAGATTCTCTTCTCTGCGCGAGTCAGCTACCAGGCCTTCAATTTGCTGCGCGAGTTCGCCGCCTTTTTCGATCACCCGCAACGTCTATTCCTCCTCTGGAGCCCGCGAGCCTTCGGCGATGGGTATGACGTAAATTCGCTTGCGTCGCTGCGTTGGGCCTGGCGCCGGCAGCGCAGTCGTTTCCCGCATCTGGTCTTCCACGAGGACAACCGGGGGTTCTTCTTCCCCACTCGCCTGGCGCAACCGGTCCCCTCCGCGTATGGGTTTCTGGGCGCCAGCAGCAACCTGCGCCAGGAACTCACCACACTCCATGAGCATCTGAATCAGGCGCCTCGCCATCGCGAGGCGCTTACCGAGGCGATTGTTCTCCTGCAACGTGCGGCGGAGACTTCAGAGCAGAGTGGATTACCCATTGTGTTTGATGGGTAACAGCACCTTCCGGAATCTGTCTCTGGTTTCACTTTCAAGTTCCCGGCATCCACACCACGCCTGCGCTGACGCGACGGCAAACTGGAAAGCAGGTTACCCGTGAGGTGGGCAACCCCGGACGTTCACGGCACTATTGACACATAAATAGCGCCTGTCCGAAAAACTGGGATATTTCCTCTCGATTACGCGTTCTGCAGGATTTCATGTCCCGGAACCGAATAGAGAGTGGAGCTGCCTATTGCCGGCAGCAAACCTCGTTCATTATCAGAACCGCCCATTGAGGTGACCACATGACCAGTTCCACCCTTACCAGCCAGGAACGTTTCCGGCGTATGTTTGAACATCGCGAAGCAGACCGCATTCCCGTCGTCGATTATCCCTGGGGCGCCACCATCGAGCGCTGGCAACGGGAAGGCATGCCGGCGGAGGTGAGCTACGTGGATTTCTTCGGTCTGGATCGCGTAGCGCATATCGGCGTCAACAACGGGCCGCGCTGGCAGACGGAAACTATCGCGGAAACAGAGGAATATACCATTGTCAAAACCGACTGGGGCGCCACGTTACGCAACTGGAAACACGTCGCTTCAACACCGGAATTCCTTGACTTCACCGTCAAGGATCGCGACAGTTGGGCAACAGCCAAAGCGCGTATGACAATGGCGCACGATCGCGTGGATTGGGCTTACTTGAAAAAGGCCTACCCCACCTGGCGCCGGGATGGTTGCTGGATCCAAGCCGGGGGATGGTTTGGCTTTGATATCACGCACTCCTGGTTTGTCGGCACCGAAACCGTCTTGATGGCCATGATAGAAGACCCAGAGTGGCTGGTGGAGATGTGGCAAACCGAATTGGAGCTCAACCTGGCGTTGCTCGACCTGGTGTGGGATGCCGGATATACCTTCGACAGCTTGAACTGGCCGGACGACATGGGGTATAAACTCAATCAGTTCTTCTCACTAGCGACATATCGCGCGTTACTCAAGCCGATTCACCAACGCGCCATCGCCTGGGCGCACGCAAAAGGGGTGAAAGCGCACCTGCATTCCTGCGGCGACATTCGCCCCTTCGTGCCGGAATTGGTCGAAATCGGCCTGGATGCCCTCAACCCGTTAGAAGTGAAGGCCGGTATGGACCCACTGTTATTGAAGGCGCAATTTGGCGCTCAATTGGCGTTGCATGGCGGCATCAACGCTGTCTTGTGGGATGATATCTCCGCGATTGAGACCGAAATGCGTCTGGTGGTGCCGACGTTGAAAACCGGCGGGGGATATATCTTTTCCTCAGATCACAGCGTGCCCTCCAGCGTCAGCCTGGACAACTTTCGTTATATCGTCAACCTGGCCAAAGATCTGGGACGCTATACATAGCCAGAGCTTTATTCATAATGTTCTGAATAATGCGGGATAGCGTTTAACGCGCAACCATCAGGTAAGGATCATCGTGAACCTTGCCGGTTGCGACACTGCAACGCGTGAAATCCCCATCACTTGCCCTTGGCAGGCTCATCGCATACAGGTATACTGGTACGGCATTATTCGCTCTCGTGCATCGCGGAGGACTCATCTGATGGCGGCATCCACTTCCCCCACCCCGGCTGTTTTGACACCCATTGCGTTACGCTGTGAGGATTTTGATCAGCCGCTTGGTCTCGATGTTGCAATCCCGCGTTTGAGTTGGCAACTGCCACTGCTTCGTCGCGGCGCAGGGCAGACGGCATACCAGGTGTTAGTGGCCGATACACTGGAAGCTGTGCAAGCTGGGCACGGTGATCTATGGGACAGCGGTCGTGTGAACAGTGCACAATCCCTGAATATCCAATATCAGGGAAGACCGTTACAGTCACGACAACGCTGCTTCTGGGCGGTGCGTGTCTGGGATGAGCACGATCAACTCAGCGCTTATAGTGCATCGACCTGGTGGGAGATGGGCTTACTGAACACTACGGACTGGCAAGCCCAGTGGATCGCCCCGCCAAACACCCACTCCGGCGACAGTGCGGTAAAACCTGCCCCTTACCTGCGTGCTGTTTTCACCGCTGAGCAACCCGTCGTTGCCGCCCGCGCCTACATCTGTGGCCTTGGATACCACGAATTCTATCTCAATGGGCACAGAGTTGGTGACGAAGTATTGGCGCCGACTTTCACAAAATACGACATTCGTTCCCTATACCTTACACATGACATCACGAAACAGATCACCGTCGGAGAAAACGCGGTGGGCGTCATACTGGGTACCGGATGGTACAACTGTCATACGCTGGGCGTATGGGATTTCGAGACCGCCAGCTGGCGTCATCATCCACAGCTCCTGCTGCAAATTCATCTCCTCTTCGCTGATGGCAGCACGCGTGTGGTGTCGAGCGATCACACCTGGAAGACCGCCAACGGTCCGTTAATCTTTGATGGGCTGCGCAATGGAGAAACCTACGATGCCCGTCTCGAAATGCATGGGTGGTCACAACCCGGTTTTCACGATAGTGCCTGGCAAAAGGTCGAAATTACCCCCGGGCCAGGTGGCGACCTTTCCGCGCAACTTCTGCCGTGTAAAGTGATGCACACCATTATCCCAACGGCGCTCTGGGAAGTTCGACCCGGCGTGTATGTCTTTGATATGGGCCAAAACTTCGCTGGGTGGGTGCAATTGACGGTGCGTGGTCCCGCGAACAGCGAAGTAACGCTGCGCTACGGCGAAGTGCTCACTGAGGCGCGCGATGTGGATCAGGAGCATATCGGCGTCTTCATAAAAAGCGGCGACATCCAGACCGATCGGTATATTTTGAAAGGGAAAGGACGAGAAGTGTGGGAGCCGCGCTTCGTGTACCATGGCTTCCGTTATGTGCAGATGACCGGTTTTCCTGGTGTCCCCACCCTCGACGCGCTCCGCGGTCGAGTGGTACACACCGCTTTTCCAACTGCCGGCAGCTTCTCTTGTGGCAACGACATGCTGAATGCCGTGCAACAGTGCACGCGTTGGTCCTATATCAGCAATTTTGTCGGTATTCCAACCGATTGTCCGCACCGTGAGAAAAACGGGTGGACGGGTGATGCGCAACTCGCCGCGGAAACCGGGCTGTTCAACTATCTCGCTGCACCGGCTTATCACAAATGGCTGCAGGACTTTGCTGACGTGCAGCGGCCCAACGGGCAATTACCCGGTATTGTACCCACCAGCGGTTGGGGCTTCAATTGGGGAAGCGGTCCCGCGTGGGATAGTGCCTATCTGCATATCGCCTGGTATATTTATCTGTACCGCGGCTCGACAGCCGCCCTCAGCGTGCATTATTCCGGCATGAAACGCTATGTTGATTTCATGACGCGCATGGCCAGCACGCATATCGTCTCTTTTGGGTTGGGCGATTGGTGTCCACCGGAATCCCAGGACGGCTATGGTCATGCTTGCCCTATCCCATTGACCTCTACCGGATATTACTATGCGAATTGCCGGTTGCTGGCGCGTACCGCGGAACTACTCGGGCACGCAGAAGATGCCGTGCACTACTCCGCGTTAGCCGAAGAGATCAAAATCGCTTTCAACCGCACCTTCTATAATTCCGCCACCGGACAATATGCCAGCGGAGACCCTACCGCGCAGGGATGCGCGCTCTTCCAGGGACTGGTCGAGGCGCATGAAGAAAAGAAGGTGTTGGCGCAACTGCTGGCCGCTTTGGCCGCTAAAGATTTTCACCCGTGGTTTGGCATTCTAGGCGCAAAATATGTATTGAACGCCTTGAGTGAATGCGGCCACCCGGAAATCGCCTACGCGCTGGCCACGCAGACCACTTATCCGAGTTGGGGTGATTGGATCGCCCAGGGGGCGACAACGTTATGGGAATCCTGGGAAGGCACCACTTCCCGCAATCACATCATGTTCGGCGATATCAGTGCATGGATGTTCAAGACGCTGGCCGGCATTGCACCGGATCCCGCACAACCAGGATTCCGTCACATCAACCTCCACCCGCACCCCATCACCGGTCTGTCCGCGGCAACCGGGGTACATCAGGGTCCATTTGGAGAAATCATCAGTGCGTGGGTCGTAGAAGATGAGCATTTCATCCTGAATGTCTGCGTTCCCGCCAATTCATTCGCGACCCTGACATTGCCGACGATGGATGCCGCCGCGGTAACCGAACATGGTCATGTGTTGACCCATGTCGAAGGAATCACTAACCAAGGCACGAGTCCGGACGGTCTGGTACTCAGCCTGGTCGCCGGCAAGTATCGTTTCAGCGTCGTCAACCCGCGGCTTATTCCGGCGCTGTCCTAGCAGCCCGCTTCATTGATGAGGAGCAGCAGAAATGAATCGTGTTTGTGCGTGGTGTAACACGGCATTGGAAACGGATGTCGATTTGCAACTGATCACGCATACCATCTGTGAGAAGTGTCGCAGCAATATTCGCTTTCAGCACGGAACTGATTTGCAGGATTATCTGAATGCTTTCGATTTTCCGATCATCGCCGTCGACAAAGAAATGCGTATAGTTACGGCGAATAATATCGCCCTGGAAGCACTGGGCAAAGAACTGGACGGCGTGGTTCCGCACTTATGTGGTGAAGTGTTCGAATGTGCCTACTCCCGTCTGCCCGAAGGGTGTGGGCGCACCATCCACTGTTCTGGCTGCGCCATACGCCGGACAGTCACACACACTTACCAAACCGGTGAAGCATGCTATCGAGTGCCCAGTTACCTTACCGATGACTCTCCGGTTGAGCGCCAGATCGCACTTCATATCACCACAGAAAAAGTCGGTGACTATGTCTTCCTGCGGATCGATGGATAACATTCCAGCATAATGACCAGGAGCAAAGACGTATCTTCCCACTACAGTGTCATGATTTACGAGCGCACAGGCTCCGAAAGAAAAAGCTTGACCGGACAGCATCACGATGGAATGGCATGATGACAGGCACAACCACACAGCAGGATCGCGGCAGCACCGCACAAGCACACCAGACACTCCGTACCGTTTTTGGGTTCGATCAGTTTCGCGGCCAGCAGGAAGAGATCATCGCGCAAGTCCTGGCCGGCGGCGACGCTTTTGTCTTAATGCCGACCGGCGGCGGCAAGTCGTTATGTTATCAGCTTCCTGCGCTACTGCGTCCCGGCGTCGGTGTGGTTATATCTCCACTCATTGCCCTCATGCAGGATCAGGTGAGCGCGTTACGCCAACTCGGTGTCCGCGCCGCCTTTCTGAACTCCACCCTCTCTGCAGTGGAGGCCCAGGAGGTGGAACGACTGCTGGAGTTGGGCAAACTGGATCTGCTTTACATCGCTCCTGAACGCTTGCTCAATGAGCGTACCCTTGCGTTGCTGACACGCAGCCCATTGTCCCTATTCGCCATTGATGAAGCCCACTGCGTCTCACAATGGGGACATGACTTCCGCGCCGATTACCTGCAACTGTGCGTACTGCACGAACGTTTCCCGGACGTTCCGCGATTAGCCCTCACCGCCACTGCGGACGCCATGACGCGAAAAGAGATCATCGCGCGGCTGGCACTGGAGTCGGCGAAGACTTACGTCGCCGGTTTCGACCGCCCCAATATTCGTTACCGCGTGGTGCATAAACAAAATACCCGACGACAGTTACTGACCTTTCTGCAACAAGAACACCCGCATGACGCGGGCATCGTCTACTGCCTGTCGCGCAAGAAAACCGAAGAGGTAGCAGCCTGGCTGACAGAAGAAGGATGGCAAGCGCTGCCATATCATGCCGGCATGGATGCTGATGCACGCCAGCGTCACCAGAACCGCTTTCAGCGCGAAGACGGCATCATCATCGTGGCCACCATCGCCTTCGGTATGGGCATCGACAAGCCTGATGTGCGCTTCGTCGCCCACCTTGATATCCCGAAAAGCATTGAAGCATACTACCAGGAGACGGGACGCGCCGGTCGCGATGGATTGCCCGCCGATGCCTGGATGCTCTATGGCTTGAGCGATGTCGCGCTCATGCGTCAGTTGCTGGCGAAATCCACAGCCGACGCAACGCATAAACGCGTTGAACTGCAAAAGCTCAACGCATTACTCGGTTTTTGCGAGACCGCGATCTGCCGACGCCAGGTATTGCTGGGGTATTTCGGCGAAGAGCGTCCTGAGCCCTGTGGCAACTGCGATACCTGTCAACACCCTGTGGACACCTGGGATGGTACACTGGCCGCGCGGAAGGTGCTTTTTTGCGTCAGACAGACCGGTCAACGCTTTGGAGTGGGCCATCTTACGGATATTCTCACCGGCAACATCACCCCGCGCATGACACAACTCGGGCACGACCGGTTGAGCGCCTTCGGCAAAGGCAAGGAATTGCCGGATAAAGAATGGGCATCCGTCTTTCGTCAACTGGTGGCCATGGGCTATCTGACCGTAGACCCTGAGGGACATGGCAGTCTGCTGATCACCCCAACGGGGGTTTCTGTGTTACAAGAGCAAGAAAGTGTACGCCTGCGCAAGGATCCGCTGCCGCAGATCGAGCGCAAGGCACGCCGCAAAACGACGGTGGCCGTCGCCACGGCTACACCTGACGATCAGGCGCTCTTCGACGCCTTACGCGCCACTCGTCTGGAACTGGCCAAGGAAGCCGACGTGCCGGCCTTTGTTATCTTCGCTGACAGCACACTGCGTGAGATGGTGTGCCATCGTCCACAGACTCGCGAGGAGTTGGGACGCATCTCCGGCATAGGCGACACCAAACTCACGCGCTACGGCGCCGCCTTCCTGGAAGTATTACGCGCCTACCCAGGGGACCGCACTCCACCGCCCTTGCCCACACCAGCCGCGGACGACGGCTCCGCAAACATAGAAACCACCATTCGTCTCCACCGCCAGGGGTTGACCCCGGAAGGGATCGCTGCACAGCGCCAGTTGACGATCGACGCCATTTACGCCCACCTTGCCGACGCCATCGCCCAGGGTCGTCTGACCATGCGCAGCGTCCTTCCGCTAGCTGAAGAGGAACTCGCGCGTATCGAAGAGACCATTCTCACCCGTCCCGATGATACTCGGCACGATCTTCGTGCCATTTATGATATGCTGGACGGCGCCTACGACTTCGGCGTCATCCGCTGCGTACTGGCGGATCTGCAATTCCGATTTGGGGTGGAATAATGAGCATCACACTCAACTATGACGTGCAGCACGGACTGGTGCTGACCTGGAAGACTCCTCATGGCTTGGATGTGTTGGAATTGCCGGTGCGCGTCGAACTGCACGGACAGCATACTTTTTACGTGTGGGGGTCACATGGCGTGGATTCCGGCGAATCAGCACCGGCCTGGGCGGAGCCGGAGCTGCACCTGACGTGCTTTCAGGCGGAGGATACCGAGTTCACTTACGTCATAGAGACGATCTATACCGGGGATTGTTTGGTCGGCTATCGTGCAATCGCGCGCGGGTCGCGCGCGGAGGTGACGCTGGAAGTGCGACCGACCGGTGACGAAGGATGGACGGCCCAACTTTCGGTTGCCAATCCGCAGGGCGACGGGGGGATACCGTTGCCATTGTGCCTGGTGGCCTTGCACGTGGATGCGTTGACCGTCGGCGACGGCTCGACCTTCCAGAGCGGGCACCCGTATGGCGGCAATACACACCCCTTCGGCACAGTGGCGGGTTTACAGCAAACCCAGGGAGTCGATTTTATTCACGGCTGCATCGGGTTAGCGTTGCCGCTGGTCTATCTGCACGCGCCGACCAAGGAGCAGGGCATCGAATTCGAATTCATGCTGGAAGGCCGTCCGACTGCCTGGCTGCGCCCCGGACACACCTCGGCGCACGCGCAGTGGAGCATCGAATGGACGCCGGACCGCCTGCTGGCGCCCAGTCAGACGCACCTTTTCGGGGGACACTTCGTCGTTCGCGGCTACCGGGGACGCTCGGTTGAACAACTTAGAGCATGGCGCGACTCCGCGAAGGCTCGTTACGGTATCTGCGCGCGATCCACACCGCGGTGGGCGCGCCACGCTACGGTATTGGGCCTTATGCTGACGCCGGACAATCCGTTCTTCGCACGGTTCGACGCGCCGGAGGCGCGAGAGTGGCTGCGGCGCTGGAAAGCGATGGGGGCGACGGCGCTCTTCGCCATTGCCTGCAACCCCACCGGTACACATGCACTGAGCCCTTTTGACTATACTCCGCCAATCTCGATGGGCGGTATAGAGGCGGAACGGCAATTCCTGGCCTGGGTTCACGAGGAAGGCATGCACGCCGGCTTGTGGTTCACCACTGTCGGCCTCGATCGCATGGCAGAAGAAGTGTCGCAACACGCCGATTGGTGGACACATCGGGGAAACCAGGACCTATTCTATGCCTGGGACTCTACGCCGGCGACACACTATATCGGCTATGCGCCGGATGCTGACCCGCTCTCCTCCGGCTGGCGCGACTGGCTCAAGGAGCAAGCACACTCTCTCATTACCCGCGGCTGGGATGGTCTGTTCATCGATGGCTGCATCCCACGCGCCAGCAACCATGCGCGCTGGGATTGGCCCGGTGCGGCGCGCAACGCGGTGCCTGATCAGGTGCTGGACCTGGTTGCCGACCTGCACACCCAGAACCCGGCGACAAATGTGTGGATTGAGGACAATGCACTCTACGCGCAAACCGCGGGCGGTGTCACGCACAGTCGCTACTTCCCCACCCCACCGCGGCTCAAAAAAGCGCTCTGGGACCCCGGCATGCGCGGGGGACCGGAATCTATAGTGGCGGCGCCGGAAGAAATTACACCAGAAATGGCACGCGACTACCAATTGCTGCGCTTTGCTTCCCACCTGCCGGGCATCGTCGCAACCGAGGGGATCAGCGGGTATATCAGCGAATCCTGTCGCCCGTGGCAAGTGACCGCCGTCATGGCGGGAAGTTGCGTGGTGGTAGACTGGCAGGATGACCCGGGCGCTTGGACGCCTAATGTCAATTACCCTGAGCCACCCGTCGCGGAAAGAGCACGCGAACACCGGTTGCGCGGCCATGCGGAGTTCCTGGCGCTCTTGCAGCTCATCCGGACAGAACCGGTACTGCTGCGCGAGGCGCCGATGAGTATGGAAGCGGTATTAGTGGACGGCGACGCGGCAGTACTCGGCATAGTGCGTCCCGGTACAATGCGTGGTCTGCTGGCGGTCATTCAATACGCCAATCGTCCCGCGCACGTATGCCTGCGTCTGGGTGAGCCCGTCGATGTGCCGGCCATCCAACGCGTGAACACCGAACACCTCCACCAACAACGCTGGATCGCCCATGAACTGATGCATTCTCTCGCCGAACAGACGTCCCAGCCCGACGGTCTCATCTCCAGCGAGCACGAGTTGGCAGCGTCTCTTGGTCCCTACGGATTCCGCATCTTTGCGTTGGAGTTAGCGACATAGGGGAAACCACGATATGATGCACGTGTGACCGCTTAACGTATCAATGTAACACATGACTTCGAGCTCGCGCGTCAAAAACCCCTCTTCCGCTATCTCAAAAGACAATGCGCTTTTAGACCGTCGTCCCTACTGTCACCTGCCAATGAATGACGGCACCCGGGACCAACGTGACCGGAGTGGATAGCGGGCAATGCACATAGCGTCCCTGGCCAGGAATCACGCGGAGTTGTTCGCCTCCGCAAGTCACCCGCGTCGTCTCAATGGGTACTTCCAGCGTGCGCAGGAGCAATGGGGCGTCGCCGAAGACACGGCGGATGGTGAGCGTGACCGCACCATCCGCCGTGATGTCGGCAACTGCCCAACAGCACGGGTGGACCACTGGAAAGCGACCGGGGGTGGCGGTGCGCAGGCGCAACACACCGTCACCGGCGGCGAAGAAGAAGTCGCGGGCGGCGTCATACACCATCCAACTCGCCGGGGCCGTCATATAGTAGCTGCCCCAACTGATCTCGCCGGTATCCGGGCGATACATCAAGCGCGTATCGCACGGGCGGCGATAGCCGTCGTCCATGGCCTGCACCATGCGTTCCCACACCGGCCACAACCGCGCGTCGTCCAGTGCGGCGAACGCCGTCAGCATGAACCCTTCGATGTACGGCAACCAACCAAAATCCGCCCCCGAAGCGCCATCAGGACTAACCTCGTCCGGCGGGATGGCGAAACGCGCGTTGCAATTCAAACGATACAGCGCATCCAACACGCTCCGCAGGCGCTCCGGCGCCAGAACATCGACGCCGGCCAACAAGCGGGCGTAGACTTCCCCGGCGAGTTGCCCACCATGGCAGGTGTCGCGATGCGGACCTCCCGGCACATTGTTGCCATACGCGTCGTAATAGCTCCCGTTCCACAGGTCGGCCTCCAGGCGTTGCATGGCGGCCTCTCGCCACTGCGGCACGCGGTCGAGGAGATCGGTCTTCCCCAACCGTTTGGCCCATTTTTCATAGATCGCCAGTGCAGCCAACCACAGTGTGCCCATATAGGCCGTCGTGCCGAAGTAATGGTAGCTGTCATAGCTGGTACCCAATACCTGCCCGAGTTGCGGTACGCCGCCACCGGCATCCGCGTGGTGTGCGTGCTGCAACAGCGCAGCGCGGGCGTGAGCAAACAATTGGCGCTCAAACTCGACATCTCCCACGCTCCAGGCATGACGCGCGGTCTGGATGATGAAGGAACAGGGAATGTCCGGCCAGTTCTGCACGGTGGGGGGGCGCTCCAGATGCCCACCGCCCAGGTCATGCGCAATGCTGCCGTCGGTGTTTTGTATGCGCGCAAAAAGATGCAACTCGGTGGCATTAAGCTGTGGAAAGAGAATCTGTGTAGCGGGGTGGGCGGCCAACCGCTGGTCAATGGTACCATAACAACCAGCCATTTCCGTAGGTCCTTCGTTGATGCTGAAGCGACCATCCGGGTAGAAGACACTATTGGTCACCAACGGATAGGTGCAGTTGGCAAGGCGATGCTGCAGCCAGTCAGGCAAAGTGCTGTCCGCCAGCAGTGCCGACAGCGCGCCGGCTTCCGTAAAGATTTCCTCATTCTCGGTGAGCAACGCGGTCATCATGGCGTCGGCATCCGCGAAATGGTTCATCCAGTAGACACCGCGCTCGGTGCCCAGACTATCAATCCAGTGGGGCATCGCCACTACCAGAGCCATAGTCGCCACTGCGCTGCCGCCGGCAGGTACCGTCACTTCCACGGCGACTTCCCCCTGGCCAGCCGTACAACTGGCGTTGGCCTGCCCGACGGCGGCAACCGCCAGAAGACTTATGCCATCGGAGCAGCGGTGCATAGATGACGGCGTACCGGTGAAGCGCACGCCGGTATATTTCGCGGTGTTCACTACCGTTTCCATGCGCCCGGTGGGGTCATCCCAGTGATGGTAGTATCCGTCACCGTAGCCGATAGAAGTTTCCGCGCGGGCGATCCCCCCGCCGACTCCCACCATATTCGGCCAGCCCATGGCGCAGCACACCGTGCGCGCCTCGGCGCCGGTGTTGGTCACCGTCCAGCGCACTAAAAACCCGGGGAGCGATGAACGGCGCAGGTCATGTGGGCAAAGGGTACCGCTGCAGGTTACGGCTACATCCAGACCGGAAAAGAGCTGCGCAGCGCGTAACGTCGCCTGGGGGAAGCGTGGATCAAAGGTCAGACTGGACGCTGCCAAATGCCCGGCGATCACCGGACGCGTCGCTAATTCACGCGTAGCGCCGTCCGCCGTTACTGCCAGATAGGCGTTGGGCAGACCGTCGGGATCCTCCATCGGTGCATCCTGGTTATTGTTCATACTGTAGTTGCGAAAACGTCCGTCGCGACAGAGATCAATGCGTCCACCGCCGATGGCACCCAACGGTACACCGGTCGGCGCCCAATGGGAATCCGCCTGCCCGGCAATCCAGTCATCGGCCAGTCCACTTTGCGCGAAGCGCGCCCAGGTGGTAATCAGCACATCTGTCCGGGCAACATCTTCAGGCCAGTTCCGCAGTGTCAAGGCGCCATTACCGCGTGAGACTTGACCGCATCCCAAACAACGCCAGGCATAGCCCGCGTCCTTTGCCGGGAAGACCACCGGTTCCGTCGCACCCTCACCAGGCGCCAACATCACATGGTCGTCCATCAATCCGCCGACTTCCATGGTGACCGCCACCTGGGCCAACTGGCCGACAGCCGCGACGGGCACACGCACGAAAACATAATATCCCAGGCGACCCAGCGGGCTGGGGATATGGATCGCGACAGGTTGCCGCGGATCAATCCCGAGGTAAAACAGCTCCTGATGCTCATTCTCTCGAATATCGTACATCGGTAATCCTTTGCCAGGAAGAATAGTGCATAGGCCATATTCCGGCTAATTGCGGGCAGTACCTGCCGACCAGGACGGCTGTCGGGGGTAATTTCATGATTCACCGGGATGAAAGAGCCGATTATTGCTTTGTTCTCGGCGTGGGAAATGAGAGCGCCGGTAATAGCCACCACGCACAACAGACAGATGTACAGACGACGCATCGTCGCCTCAGGGGTAGCTTAATATTTCCGGATTCCAATAAACCGTGCTGTATGCGGTTGCAACCCGTGTACAACCAGCGTATGCTTGTCGTAATCGAATTGAGAATCAGGTGCGTGAAGGTCCGCTTTCCACAAGTCGCGCACACCGACGAACTCCTGCCAGGGGAGTTGTGGCGTTAACCCGAGTTTATCAATATCTACCTTCAACACGGCGTCTTTGGCCTGTTTCCCGTGATAATTGAAAACACCAAGCATGATACGATCCGGCAGTTGCCAGAGAGAGACGAGCACGTCAGTGTCCGCGCTGACCACATAGGGATCGCGCCAATATGGGTAGTAGATCGTCCGTTCATCGTTGATACCCCAGTCCAATATCGCATTGGGCATCACCGAGAGCTGCGGGATGTAGGGGTTACGCCAGGAATCGTGCATCCATACCCATTGCCCCTGGATGCGCTTGCCGGCATCGCGCTTCGCTTCGCTGAGCGTATCCATATTGGCCATCCAGCAGATGGGCACCCCCCAGCTATGCGGTGAGGACATGGCGCGCATGCGGGCGATGGGATAATAATCGACCCAGTCCTGGTCTGTCAGGTCCAGGTTCCAGTTGCGCTCGCCATCCAGCACGGCATCGAGCCAGGGCATGGCGACGGTAAGGTAGGCATTCGTCGAATGAGAGCCCACAGCATTGGGGAAGAGTCCATGTTCGACCATCAGCGCCTGCAGACGCATAAAGAAACGGCGGGCCGTCCACCCGTCGTATCCACGCTGAATACGCCCATCAGGCAGGCGATAGCAGGCGCCGCTGAGTAGATCGTCAAAGAGCGTGGGGAAGGTGATGTCCCAGTAGGTGGAACGTATTCCGCCTTCGGTCAGTGATCGATTGAACAGGTACATGACGTAATCAGTGTAGCTGTCGTTCCAGATGTCGATAGGACCTTCCCATTCCGGGCCAAAATAGTTGTACAGGTCATCGATAATCGACTTGCGCCCATAACTATGCAACGTGAACGACATATGCGAGAAGTCCACCCCATTGCGGGCACTATAGGGATCCATCCATTGATAAGTGTGTACGTGGGCATCAGCGCCGGCTTTCCATTCCTTATATAGTGCGCTCCACTCTTCGGGGTAACGGGATTCGGGGTGGATCCAGTTCTGCTGTCCGCCAAAGGGATCAACCGGTTGACCTGTTTTGGAATCCTTCAGCCGCCCGCGATGCGGCTCGACGAACGTGCCGTCTTCCGTCGCTCCCTCCATGCGCCATCCTTTGGTAAAGGGGCGGAAGGGTGTGGCGTTATAACTGAACGTGATGGTGTGTGGGGCATCCAGCGTCACCGGTGTCCCGATGATATGATTGCGGAAGATCACGACATTGCCGACGCGCACCGTGTCGTGGGCCGGCACCGCATCATCAGGTACCCATCCCTGGTCGTTGTCTGCCCACCAAACCAGACCGCGTTGCTCGTTACCGATCCATACCGTCGGGTAGAAGCTCCCGATGGTCATGCAGCTGCCGGATCGACCGGTATCCAGTGTGGTCCACAACAACCCCTGTTTGTCCGGGAGCAGCATGGTAGTTTTGCTGGAAAAATTGGCCCCGGGACCAATGCAGAGCAGGCACTGGGCTTGCGTGGCGGCGAGAGGATATTCTATACGCAGGCCATCGACCTTGACGGGTATTTTTCCGGTGGGCGCGTAAGTGAGCGCCACAAAAACCAACCCATCTTGCTCCACCCAGCCTGTGGCGCGGAAGTCCAACCCCCCACCAGTCGCTTTGCCGGTGAAGGAGATGCGCCAGGCTTGTTTGCCGGTGAAAGTGGGTCCGCCTTTCAAGGGGATTATCAGATCTTTGCCGCCGGCGGATACCACCACACGCGCCGGTTGGGCGGTAACACTACCCGCCTGTGAGTCGATAGTGTTCGGCAAGCCTAACGCATTGAGCGTATAGCGACGACCCCAACAGGCAACGCTGTTCCCGTGCTGTGTCATTGCAGTGAAGGGGGGCAAAACGCGCTCGATATCCCCAAATTTCTTTCCCCACCATTCAGGGAAGGCGTCGGCCTAATCCTTTTTCTCCACCGTGGCGCTCATGGGTCCCAGCGTGGTGCCATCGTCCAGGTGCATGCTGGCTTCCACCGTGTAAAGGCCCGGCGACAGCGGTGGCAATTGCAGACGTTCTTGAAAATACCAGTCGGCAACACGGGTCAACGTCCCTTGAGCCAATATTTTTCCACCGGCCTTCGGTATAACGCGATAACTGAGTGATTTTGCCCGGGCCGGGTCGGGCAGATAGTAAGTATCGCCTTTGATCAGCAACCAACTGCGAACTGGATTGAAACGCGTCTGGAAGGTAAACTTCTTCGGATCGGGCTGTTGCACCGGCGCCAGCATCCAATTCAGCGCGCCGACGTTAAAACAGGTCGTGTAGGTCAACAACAGACGACCATTCTGGCTCACCCGTATGCTGGCTTTGCCGTCTTTCACCGTGGATGGAAGTTTTTCGTTGAGATCGTACTGACCGTTGCCACTGGCAGGCAGGATGAGGGTATCATGTTTGACGACGGTCCCGGCAATATCCACGTCAACTGCCAGACGGGTTTCGGTGCGTGCAGGATTATACGCGGATAGCTGGAGCGCCGCCGTGCCATCTACGGCGAGATTGGCCAGGGAGTCCATGGTCATTTGCACCGCCGGGGTGTTCTCCACCAGCGTGGCACGGCAGTACCCGTTGCCCGTTGCTTCGAAGTACCCGCTCATACAGGGGATTCGGGCTTGCATCCATCCCGGCAGGTGATCGAATCCCAGCATCAACCGCCATTCATCGCCTACGCGGTGTTCCCCGGTTAATTCAAAATCCGCCGGGGTCGTACTCATCTCCACCTCGCACCAACGCCCGCCATTCGGCGCACTGCCAGGTGCGGTCAGGTGGGCTGCCGTCACAAATTTTGGCGCCCAGTTCTTTAACATTTGCCCCAGATCGAGTTTGCACATGTCGCCGGTCATACCGAGACAGTTGAGCATAAATTTATAGGCGGCTTGCTGATTATTCACCGGAACGTTTTTGCCCATGGGTTTACAAACCAGTTCCGCGGTATCATCGAAAACCGAGGCCAGACCGGGAGAACGCCCCTCGGGAATAGTGGGCTTATACCCCGGGCGTATGTACGTGCGGAAGGCCAGATAGAAATGGCCCGGATCCCAGGCGAGGTAATAGGTGGTCGGTCGTGGGACGAGCATATTATCGGACTGATTGGCCACCCCACTGATAGCCACCGCTTCGCGCCACTCGACGGAGTCAATGTTTCCGTCAATCGTCGGTGGAGTTGTTATCCGCGGGATAGCGATGACCGGTACTTCGTCAGGCGTGAGTGCCGTCGCCCATGTCGGAAAAAGAGATAGGCACCAGATCAGTGTCAGCACGCCGCCAATGGCCACAGAGCGAAACGGATGATGTCTCATCGCCTTACCTTTCTCTTTATTAGGACTTTCTCTTACGAGCGTCTCGCCCTCTCCCCGAGGAGAGGGGAGCAAGCGGAGGCGAAAGTCCTGTTTATCACATGCACGGGTATTTTAGCATATCTGACACATGAATCAAGGAGGTGTTGCGATTACCACAAGGATTCGTCAGTGAATTCATCGCGGCTGTTGCTCAAAATTCAACTGCGTTCCGATAGTTTTTCGCACAGGTTTCTTGACACTCTGCCTGGGGCATGTCTATAGTGATAGTGATTGCGTTCAATTTTTCATGTTTTTCAGGGAGAGACAGGCCGTGCATATGTCGCGATGGAATTTTCACTTATTCACCGGGTTCCTCTTAGTAAGTTGTTTGGCGTTGCTGCCGGCATCCGTCGGTACCGCCGCGCAGAACCCCGCCACGACGTCAGAAATCGCCAAACCCCTGGAGCCTGTTGATGGTAAAATCGGCATTTTCGATCTAAAAAAGATCCATTCACTCCCGCTGGATCCGGAGATCGTCAAAAAAACGGAAGATGGCGTGGTGATCAGTGAAGAAATTCGCTTTACCAGTCGTCCCGGTGTACGTACTTTCATGATCATTACCTACCATAAGGGTATGCTCAAGCGTCCGGTAAGCATGAACGTCCGTAACTACGGCGTTTCCTCTATGGTACTGGAAGCGAAAAACAGCTTTGTCGGCGTTTCGGTATGCGCACCGAGTGGCAACAATGACCCCACTAAGAAACTCACACTGGGTGGACCACCGTTCAACCAATTTTATACTGACGATCCGGAACAGAGCTGGTATTACCACTATGTGGTTGCCCTCACACGGGCCATCGACTATCTGGCGACGCGCCCGGAAGCGGATGTTCACAATATTATGGTGCAGGGATATTCCACCAGCGGGTATGTCACGAATTTGCTGCACGCCATCGACAATCGCCCGGTCTGTTACTATACCTGGCATGGCACCGGCTACTATACGGATGCCAACGGGCAGTCAGGCGGTAAACCGGCCTTTCTGACCCGGAAACAGTATCTGATGTATGGTCCGGCGGCCTATGCAAAATACGGATCGTCGCCGTTGTACATTGCCAGTGCGCTGAATGATTATTATGCGATGTTCGATGGTTTGATCGAAACGTATAGCACTTTGCGCTGCCCGAAGGGTCTGGCAGTAGCGCCGAACCGGGGTCATGCGGAAACGGAGCGTAAAGAATTGCGCAGCGCACCGGTGTGGTGTTCGCACTGGCAGTTTGATGCGGCGGACTTGCCGGTTGTGCATCCCGGCGCGGCAACCGCGCGCAACGGGCATCTGGTCTATACCTTCAGTGCTACCTCCGATGAACAACCGACGCATGTTGAGGTGCTGTATAGCTATGGAAAGCCCGGGCGCTGGGTCGGACGCACCTGGCATCGCAAAACCGCTACGAAGACCGCGGTGAATCATTACGAATGCACAATACCTGTTTACGATCCCGCGATTCCGCTCTTTGCGGTGGCGCAACTCGAAACGCAGAATATCGGGGTGATGGCGAACCTGCCCCAGTATATTGAGCCCGCCAATCTGGGAGTGACACAAGCCGACGCCATCTACCCGCATCTGCTTTTGGACTTTGAGGACAAAAGCGACCTGTACATCACAGAAGGTACGCCGTCCTTTATCGCCGATGCTCCACAGGGGAAAGTCGCTGCCGCGATCACGCCTTTCGCCGACGGCACGGTGCAATTGGTTAATATTGAGCCGTTCTTTTGGAAAAATGCGAAGGAACTGCGCTTTTATCTCAAAGGCGACGGCAAACCGGGGCCAGTCGATTTGTTCTTTTCCTCGGACCGCAACTATTGGGATTATGCCAAAGTCTCACTGGTGTTGCCGGAGGTAAATTTCGACGAGGGGTGGAAAGAATATTCTGTCCCACTCGATGCGATCGCCAATCTCGACGAAGTGACCACCCTGGTCTTTGCTATTCCAGGACGGCAGATGTTATATATCGATGCGGTGCGCTGGCAATGACCGGCATGCCTGACCTGCATGTGATCAGTGTTCGCCCCAAGGAGGATAGGTAATTCGCCCGTGTCCATCGACTACTATCTTCCTGTGCTTCAGGTCATTGCACCTTTCTCGTTCTGTCTCCAGCGGGGATGGGCGACGCGCAGCATTTGCACTCTCGTGCTTGTTATCCTGACACTCTTCCTGTCTGGGCCGAACATAGCCCACGCCCAGGAAGCACTCACGCCACAACCGCCGCAATGTTTGGTGTTGGCTCCCAGTGGGCATCCATACACCGAAATCCGTGATACACTCGGGTTGCTGGGATGTGTCAGCCGGGTTTGTGCTTCTCCTGACGAGATTGCACATGCTTTACGTCCCAATACGGTGATCGTCGCGCCCGGGGTAGAAACCTCACAATTGACACCGGTGGCCTTAAGCAAGCTGGTGAGCCTGGTGCGTGATGGCGCCTCAGTGCTCATTGACGGAAAATCAACTTTCAATATGGTGCTGGGTGTATCCTATGTAACGGCTCCGATCACGATCCAACAGTACCGTTGGGCACAAATTGAGCATGCGACCATTACCCTGGCGACGCCAGCGACGTGCATGCAATTTTTCGGTTCACGAACGACAACGGTGCTGGCGGATATTCCGGACACCGGACAACCCGTGGTGCTTGCCGGTCGCTACGGCGCCGGCGCTTTTTTGTATACCGCCCTTTCACTCAATCCCGAACCCCTTCACCTGTATGATACCCTCCCCTTTCTGCTGCACGCCGTCGTGACCGCACTCGCGGTGCATCCGATTTGTGCCGCGCAGGGCTTGGAATATTATATGGACTGGGGTTTCTATCTCGGCGTTGCTCCAGAACAGTTGATTGACCGACTGGCGGCGGAGGGAGTCAACCACGTCCATCTTAGCGCCTGGTATGACACCACAGAATTCGCCCTTTTCGCCTATCGCTTCATCGCCGCCGCGCATGCCCGCGGTATTGGCGTCGTGTCCTGGTTCGAATTTCCTATGGTCAGTGAACCGTTCTGGCGCCAACATCCACAATGGCATGAGGTGACAGCAGACGGAAAAGATGCGCCTGTCGCCTGGCGTTATCATATGGCTCTGGAAGATCCGGCATGCCTGGAGGCGGTCAAGGCCTACATGATGAACAAGCTCCTGACCTTCGATTGGGATGGTGTGGATATCGCCGAACTGTACTTCGAATCGCCATATCCGGCTTGGGAGCATCCTGAACTGGCAACGCCGTATTATCCGGCGTTCCGGCAACAATTCCGGGAGAAATACGGTGCTGACCCCCTCGACATCGTGAATCCCAGCGCGGAAAACTCCTGGAAGAAACGACCGGATTTGTATCAACAATGGGTCGCTTTTCGCCAGGATGCCTTGACGCGCGTTTTGGCCGGATTATTGCAGCAAGTCGCATTATGTCAGCAGCAGAAACCGCAATTGGGTGCGTCGGTCACTATCATGGACCCGTTAATGGACCCCGCGATCCGCGAGCGACTGGCTATCGACCTGGACAGTCAGCTCGCATTACGGAAGATTGTTCCGTTTACCGTGCAAGTGGAAGACCCTTTCCTCATCTGGCCGTTGGGGCCCAAACGTTTCGTGACATTGGGTGAGAAATACGCCGCACGCCTGGGAGCAGAGACACCATTCATAATAAATATCAATGTCATCGATCGCTGGCAAGGCACACCTATGAAACGGCCCGCGGGGCTTGAATTACTTGACTGGGTTCACGCGGCGGCCACACACGCAGCAGCGGTCTCCTTGTACGCCTATAACACTGTATTGCCGGAAGATGGCGAGTTGTTGCCGGCAGTACTGGCGTCAACGGCGACATTCAACGAAGGTACACGAGGGGGCGTGAAATACCAGGCGAATCGGCAATGCACCTGGCAGGTTGATACACGCGGTATGGGCGCCACTCTGGACGGTAAATCCTGGCCTTGCTTGTCTGCCCGTGGTGTGCTCTTACCCTCCGGGGTACACACGATCAGTCTGACGCCGCGCGTGATGGAGACACCCGCGCCGCGCATCGAAGCCATCAGTGGCACTCTCCTCTTCGCATCGGAACGTGATGGTGGCGTGGAAGTACGTTATCGGTCAGCGTTATGCTGCTATATTACTGTGAACTGGTCGCCCACGCATCTCACCGTTGACGGTCAGGAAACACCGATCACTATCTTGGGAGCGCCAACAAGATCCGTGCTGGCGCTGCCATTAGGTACACACACGGTTTTGATCCGTTAGTACGGATAATTCATGAAGTACTTGACTGCCGGGCTAACCCGCTTTATTCGCGAAGCGAGTAAAGCTCTGGTTAACCAAAGCATTATTCATACGTTCATGAATAATGCGGGTCGGCGATTTTACATGTATCGGGCCATGATCAAGCATAAAATCTCCGCCGCGCCTGATGCCACGAGATCAGTGCAAGACGCCGGGCCAGGTTTTGCTATCCCTTCTGTAGGAAACAGGTAGTCAGGTATGGAATGATAGGGCACGGGAACGAGCAACGCCTTCGTCCCACCGCTCTCCCAGGGGGAGAGGGAGTTTCAGTACCTGGCACCCGGCGATGCATTCAGGCGCCGGAACGCCCTCTCTCTCCCTCGGGGAGAACGGTGGGACGAAGGCAAATCATTCACGGGCACCGCAAACCAGTATGAGAGATTAGCCCGGATTATTCATGAATGAATTGACTGCCGGGCTGACTGAGGCATTATTCGAAATGTTATGAATAATGCAGGTTAGGATCGTCGCATGGTATTCAGTTCACATATTTTCTTATACTATTTCCTCCCGATCGCGCTGTTGATTTACTACGCATTGTGGAAGGCCCCCCAGCGCTGGCGCAATTTGTCGCTGGCGGTGCTCGGGTACATCTTTTACGGCTGGGCAAACCCGCCTTTTATCTTCCTCATGTTCGGCACGACCTTTCTTGATTGGTTTTTAAGCCTGGTCATCGCTTATGATTCCTGGCATATCGGGCGTGATTGGAAGCCGACTGTTATCCCGTTGGAAAAAGGCCAACGCACCAAAGTACAAAAAGCTGCTTTAGTGCTCTCTATCATTTCCAATCTTACGATGCTCGGCTTTTTCAAGTATTTTAATTTCTCCATCGACAGTTATAATGCGCTGGTAAATGCACTCGGGATCGGCAGTTGGCAGTGGGACACCTTCTTCCGCGTGGTGCTGCCGCTGGGGATCAGTTTTTACACCTTCCAATCGATGAGTTACATCATAGACGTCTACCGCGGCGATGCGAAGGCGATGCGGAATTTCATCGACTTTTCCTGTTTTGTTTCCATGTTCCCGCACCTGGTCGCCGGTCCGATTTTGAAGTTCTCTTACCTGGCCGATCAGTTGGAGAACCGCACCCTGACACTGGAAAAATTCGGACGCGGGGTTGCCTTCTTTGCGCTGGGTATGGCAAAAAAGATCCTCCTCGCCAACCCGTGTGGCAAAATAGCCGATACCGCCTTTGCGGCCGGGCACTTGAGTCCTCTTGACGCCTGGTTCGGTGTCTTTGGCTATTCATTCCAAATCTATTTCGACTTCAGCGGCTACTCAGACATGGCTATCGGGTTGGGGTTGATGCTGGGATTCGTCTTTGCACGGAACTTTGATAACCCGTATCGTTCACAATCGATCACGGAATTCTGGCGACGCTGGCACATATCTCTCTCAACCTGGTTGCGCGAATACTTGTATATCCCGCTGGGTGGGAATCGCGTGAGCAAAGCGCGCAATTACGTCAATCTGGCGTTGACCATGTTGCTGGGTGGATTATGGCACGGCGCCTCGTGGAACTTCGTCATCTGGGGCGGTATCCACGGCGGAGCGCTATCCTTCGAACGTGCGCTGGGGAAGAAGAGTCCCTATCATCTCTTACCAAAGATACTGCGCGTAATGGTCACATATGCGATCGTGCTCGTGACCTGGATCTTTTTCCGGGCCAAGGATTTGCCCGCGGCCATGGCATACCTGGGCAGCATGTTTGGACTGACGCATGCGTCAGTAGGTTCTCACCTGATCGGCGGATTACTCTTCAAGCCTTATTACCTGATTTGTTTCGCCATTGCGGGTGTGGCAACGTGGTGGTTGCCGGATACCTGGGATTACACACAGAAACTCACCTGGCCGAAAGCGGCCTATTGTATGGTGCTGCTGGTTATCGCGATGGCCGTGCTGGCTACGCAGGAGTATAACCCGTTCATCTACTTTATTTTCTGATTCGTGAGAGCCTGACCGGCATTATTCATGCGTTTATGAATAATACGAGGTTGATGATAACCCGCATCGTGAATATGGAGTTGTTCCATGGGAAACGTTGAACCGACGATCAGATTATATGATCCGCATAGCCGTGAGGAAGAGGCAGAACTCACGCTGAAGCAGACGCACTTCTCCTCACCGCGCATCGCGATCTTCCTTATCGTCACGTTTGTCTTACTCATTCTCTGTGAAGGCGTCGTGCAACATTTCGGCGATATCGCCGCGGCTCGCGACCTGCAAACGCACCCCACGACGACGCCTGGACGTGAATTATTCCGCGCAGTGAGCATCTTTTCACTGCTGCCCAGTTCGACGCAGATTGCAACCGCGCATACCTTCTGGGATTATTGGCACCTGCAGCCCGATGTGAAGAATATTAATGCCTTCGAGAAAGGACTCGAACGCGACTCGATTCTTGGCGGCATTATCCTGCCGCGAACGCAATACTTCCTGACCTCCAGGCTGGGCGCCGGTAATGAACAGGCCTACCCGGGAAATAACCGCTGGCTCTTCTATCGCCCGGAAATCGAATATCTGACCGGCCCCGGTTTCTTGCAGCCCAAAGTGCTGAAGGCGCGCAGCCGTGATCGCGGTGATTTTGGTAATGTCCAACCGAACCCGATTACCGCAATTACCCAGTTCCACGACCAGTTGGCGAAGCGCGACATCACCCTGATCGTGATGCCGGTGCCGGCCAAACCGATGATCTATCCTGAACTCTTCGCCTCTGGAGGGCAGCATTTCCCGGTCCCACTCCAGAATCCTGACTATTCGTCTTTTTGCGCAGCACTTGCACAAAAAGGTATTTCGGTCTTCGACCTGTCTGACACACTAATCAAGGAAAAGGCGCATGCTGCCGCGTATCTCAAAACCGATACGCATTGGACGCCGGACGCCATGGCCCATTGCGCTCAGGCGTTGGCCGCGCACCTCACGCAGCAGCGCCAGCTACCGGTTATGCCGCCAGTCGTCTATACGCATACCACCAAGCATGTGGAGAATCTCGGCGATATCGCAGTGATGCTCAAGCTACCCGCTGACCAAACCTATTTCTCCCGCGAAGACGAAGTCATTGCTCCCGTATTGCAACCTGACGGTACATCCTGGCAATCGTCGCCGAATGCCGATGTCCTGTTATTGGGCGACAGTTATTGCAATATCTATTCGCTGGCCGGCATGGGTTGGGGCGAAGGCGCCGGATTTACCGAGCAGTTGAGCGCCGCATTGCAGCGCCCGGTAGAGAAGATTGTCATGAACGCCGGCGGTGCGTATGCGGCACGCCAGCAATTGTACAAAGAGATGATGCGCGGCAAAGATCATCTGCTCGGGAAGAAAGTCGTCATCTACGAATTCGCGGTGCGCGATCTCAGCTCCGGCGATTGGCGGTTGTACGATCTGCCGGCGGCGAAGCCGGTGACCCCTATACAGCCACACCCGTTGCCGAACCCACATCCGAATCAGCTCAATCCGAAGAACCCGCCGGATCAGCATCCGACAAATCAGCACCCGGGTACCCATACCGGCAACCCTGGGGATCACCCCCCGACGCACCCGGGAACCCAACATCCCACACCGGTGGATATTCCCGTACGTGTGCACGGTACGATCAAGACAATAGCCCCCATTCCGACACCGGGATCGGTTCCGTATAAAGATTGCCTCATCGCTATCCATCTAACCGATGTCGCGGCCATACAAGGAAAGCTTGAAACGAAAGAAATCGTAGTGTTCGTGTGGGGCTTGCACGACAATAAAACCACTATCGCGGGTGGTTATCAGGTAGGTCAGATTCTGACCCTACCGTTAACTCCCTGGGCGAAAGTAGAAAATACCTATGGTGGGTATAATCGTGTAGAATTGGATGACCCGGATACGCTGGCGCTGGATACCTATTGGGGTGAGAAACGCTAACAACGACATTATTCATGAACGCATGAATAATGCCGTTGTTAGCCCGTCAGTCAAATACTTCATGAATCATGCGGGCCAATCCCGTCCAAAATAATTCATCACTTCACGCTCAAGTTGAACGTGAAGTCACGACGAGAGGGCGATTTCTGCCATGCGTGCGCGACGGCTCCTGGTTGGATGGCAGTGTCCTCACGAGCCGCGGGTGCGTTGTAATCGACGACCATGGACGATGTGCGCGTGAACACCCGATCGCTCTTTGCTTTTCTCCCCCGAGGCTCACGCGCGCGGCTCGTGGGCACACTCGCCCACCCCGCCGATTTGCCATGTGTATTCGTGTATCCGTTTGGGCAATAATTATCTTGGACTACACTGAATACAGACCTGATATTCTTGATAGGAGCATTTGATGTCTCTTCGCTCATTTGCACTCGCTCTCGCGTTCTGCGCCTGTCTGCCCGTGCTGGCACAGGAACCGAATACACCGGCAGAGGCGTTTCAACAAAACCTGGCGACCCAGGTTGCCAAAGCTGAAGGCGCCAAAGCCTCGGTCATTCCCGGCGCCAACGGGTGGCTCTTCTTCGTGCCGGAGTTACGCTACCTGAGTGTCGGCCCATTCTGGGGCGATAACGCCGCCAAGGTGAGCCACGCGCTCTCTCCGGAAGGCGCCGACCCGTTGCCGGCAATCCTCGATTTCAAGCGACAATTGGATAGAATCGGCGTCGAACTATTGGTGGTGCCAGTGCCCGCCAAAGCGCAGATCTACCCGGACGACATCGCCGGCGATGTGATCACGGTGGCAAAAAATGCCGATCCACCTCGCCTGGATCGTGATCAAACTGCGTTTTACGCCGAGTTAGCGAAGCAGGGGGTGAAGGTTTTGGACTTGACGCCAACCTTCTTGAAAAATCGTCGATCGGCGACGGACGGCTATCTGTATTGTCAGCAGGATACTCATTGGTCCAGCCGCGGTTGTGCGCTGGCCGCAGCCACCATCGCCACGGCCATTAATACACGACCATGGCTGAAGGCGATCACGAAACATAAATACACTGTCGCAAGTAAAACGGTCGCGATTAATGGCGATATGGCCGAAATGAACGGCGCGCCAAAGGTCAGTGCGGAAACGTTAAAAGTCGCGGTAGTCTCAGAAGTGAAAGCAGGGGCGAAGAACCCCGCCGGCAGTTGGCGACAGAGTCCCATTGTACTGCTGGGCGACAGCCATAATCTGGTATTTTCCACTGGTGGCGATATGCTGGTGGCAGGCGCTGGTTTGCCGGACCATCTGGCGCGCCAACTCGGTTTCCCGGTAGATGTGGTCGCGGTGCGTGGTTCCGGCGCCACCCCGGCGCGCGTCAACTTATTACGCCGCGGCGACAAATTGGCCGGGAAAAAGCTCATCATCTGGTGCTTCACTGTCCGCGAATTCACCGAAGGGCAGGGGTGGCGGAAGGTGCCGATTATCAAATAGCGCTTGTCCCAACGATCAGGATTGTGCGACAGAGACAGGGGACGGCGAGGAAGATCATTCCTCGCCGTCCCCTGTCTCTTCTCCCGCGTGCTACTTCTGGTCGGCCACATCCAGCAAGTAGGGCAAATCATAGGCTTCGGGGAGCGTGTCGACAGTGAATTGACGTTCAAGTTCGGGGTGATCAGAGAAGAGTTCCAGGGTCAATTCGCAATCGTCGTCGATTTTCAATTCCGCCAGACTGGTCTGTTTGCCGGCCAGAATGCCCCAACGCGCAACACGAATGTGCTTGCCGGGCTCCACGTCCGTCTTCTTCCCGGAGACAATGTCCAGCACCTGATATTCATGAGTAATCAGCGCATGTTTATACGGTAATACTTTCTCGGGAGTCGGGGTGACGGTCATGGCCACCAGTTTTGCATGAATCAGAATCTGCTTGCTGTCCGCGCGCACGGGTTGGCGCGCTTTTAATTTGACCGCATAGGCAGCAACATTCTTTGCTGTTTCTTCAGCTGTAAGGGCGCGCGAAAAGATCGCGACTCCTTCCAGTGTGCCTTGCGCTGCTTTTAACCCCAGGTCCGATACCCCTAGAGTGATGCCTGATCCTGTCCAATGCGTGAAGCTGTGTGTTGAGGTCGGCACGATAGCCACTGCTGTGCCATTCACAAAACAGGAGAGATGCACGGCGTCCCAACTGATCAGTACCTGCTCCGGTTCAGCGGTAGTGGTCGTTCCCAACACTTTCGTGATTTTCGTCCCGACCTTGTCGCCCGGCACATCCACGATCAGTTGATACCCCGCCCGGCGGAGGACCAAATTATCACCGATTTTCATAATAACCGCCGTCACGGGCGTCGTGCTGGGGGTGATGGTGACAGCGATCGTAATTTGATGTGCTTGCCGGCATTCCAACAACGCGCGCGCGCTCTGTAGCGCATCGACAGACACTCTCCCCCCGTTTATTTTCAATACGCCTGCATCATCTGTCGACAAGGGATTGACGCCGATGAGATGGGCGACGGTGATATTATTGTTCGCAGTGCAATAGGCATTGGCCGCCCCGGCATCTTCCCAGAGAAACGATAATTTCTTTCGAGATATCGGCCACACCGGCGGGAAAACGGCGATGGTTAAGGACGGCAAAGGTTTCACAGACCCCACCGCCGTCAGACCGGTTATCGTCAGTTCTACGGTTTTCGTTAATGGCGCTTTGAAGACTAACAACAACCGGCGTCCGCTCACCTCACCGGTATGGTTCTTCAGCAATTCAGCGGGGCTGATCGTGATATCCTTCATGCTTACTGTCGTGGCGAATTCTACCAATGCGTGTTGATTATCGATCATGAACACCACCGGTGGTTTCACCGGCGAACTCGGTGTCGCCGCATGAAGCATGCCGGCCAACAACACGCTGCAAAGCGAAAGCATCATCCAACGTACTGAGCGCATGTACCCTACCTCTTATTGCCAGCGAATGGCATCGATCAGCAGCGGGCGGTTGCCCACTTCAAAGAACAGGCAATCAATCTTATCGGCATTTGTCACGGTGTCCAGCGAGACGCTATATTCTTTCCATGCACCCGGAAAGACCTTATCATCCGGCACCAGCGTCACTTTCGTATAGTTCTTGCGCTCATTATCGAGCCAGTAGGAGGTATCGTAGACCAGATAAACATTCACCGGCCCCGGCTTATCATCGCCTTTCAGGAAGAAACGCAACTCTTTGGCGCCGGTCCAGAAGAATGGCTCAATGTTCAGGAATTGCACAGTCCCGTCCTGGAATGGCTTGATTGAGGCCGCCTGTTTGCCTTCAGGCGCATCGTTCGTAAAGCCCACGGTACCTTCCGGGATGTATAAATCGCTGCCGTCTTCAAAATCAAAGAGCATCTTCGGATAGATCGCGGTCGGCTGGGTGATGCCGAATTTCGCCGGCTCGATGAATTGCACCATATTCGCAATCCCGCCAAAGTCTTTCGTCTCGATCTGCGCGACGGCATAGCAGGGAATCGCCGGATCATATACCGGTATTTCAAATTCATAACCGGTGGCGGTTTTCGTCGCCGCTTTGCGATGCCAGGTGCGCCCGGTCCAATGTCCGGGTTTACCGAAGCTATACATTACTTCCGCATAATCAATGGGCTGTCCCGCTTTTGCGCTGAATGTATAGATCAGGTGTCCCGCGCGTGTGCTCACAGTGCCATCAGTGACTTTGGGCGGCGCCGGACGTCCCGGATCCGTGCCTTGCCAGTAATAATTCCAATAGCCGGAACCGCGAAATTCATTACGGGCGGTAAATGCATGATACCGATTGGGCGCCAGGGAGAGGCGCATCGGTGATTTAAGATTGGTGCACATGCACATCAATCCATCGAGAGTGGCGAAATAATCGGTGAGCGCGGTCGCGATAAAGATGGGTTGCGTGCCATACTTGGCATAGGCGGACGGCGCATACATGTCGTAATACTTGCGGGTTTTCAGCAATGAGGGTTTGTCGCCGGAGATTCCGTCGTCATCCGCAAAGTATCCCGTGCCGTGCGTGATGTTATACACGCAAGGACGATTATCGATGGCGTGCAGCACCGCGGTCACATAGCCGGCCCAGGAGTATCCATTCACCGCAATGCGCTTGGGGTCGACTTCCGGACGAGTGCACAGATAATCGATAGCCCGGGTGAGGGCCACCACATGATGGTAGACCCATGATTGCGTGGGATCGTCGACGAAATCCTGCTCAAATGGCGGGCCGCCGATCGTTTCTTTAATCGTTGTATCGGTGTTGCCGCTCGGAGCGCTGAGCGAAAATCCGACGAAGCCGACTTTCGCGTCACCGCGCCGTGATTCCGATCCCCGGTAGCGCACTGTAATGTTCGTGGGCAAATTCTTCAACGGCAAGTGCGTCTTCTTATCCAACGGATAACTGAGATAGGCGAAAACCCGCACCCCGGGGGCACTGGTGAAGCGCAGTTCTTCGGTGACAATATCATCCTTGTCGACTTTACTCAATATTTCCGGTTCTAGCGGCACAGCATGGATAAGCGGCAGGTTAAAAATGCCGATCGTGCTATTCTCGGGTTTCACTACCGTCGAAGGAACCTGCGCGATTTTCGTGCACACCGCCGGGGTTTGCTTATGCTTTCCAACGACTGCCGAGACCCTGGCGGGTTTGACTGGGGGTGCAGGAACTTTGGCGACGGCACACATACCTCCCCACCAAAGACAACTCATGCTTAACACGAAAGCAAGACGGACCGCAGGCGTGGGCGTGTTCATACCAGATCATCTCCATTCGTCATAATTCAGACCTGTGTTAGCCCTCATCATTCATAATCACAGCAATGATGCAGCGGCTAGCCAGAGCTTTATTCGCATCGCAAATAAAGCGGGTTTGCAACCCGTGAATAAAATCGGGAGCGATGGTCAACCGATTCTACTTATTAGCCATTCGGTGTAGAAAGTCCTTCCTAAACACAGTTATCTCCACAGCTTCTACTGCAAAGATGCCCATCATATGCAACCTTGTAAACCGCTTTCTCGTTGAGTATACTGGCGCCAGAGCAGTCCGATCTCACTATTTTCAGCGTTTGACCTTACTTTTTCGATCTTCCATCGAAAAAATAATTCTATGGCAACATAGCTAGATCTAGTGCTTCACTTTACACTCATTTCCTAAATATGGTGTTTCTCGATATTCGATGCATGGATTCCTACTGGAATATCCGCTGTCGATACTGTTTGCGTTCTCCTGCTTTTGTTAAGTTGCCAAAAAACTATGGAATAGTCAGTGGGACACCAGTAGCGACTGATTCATCGAGTATGAAATCAACATGTTGCTGCAGGGATTCACCAGAATTCCAATTGTGGAATTAGTGTCTATCTCCTGGTATTAACTATTGGAGATGCGGGAAACCGATGACTTATTATGCAATGCCAACAATGGTGTTGCGGGTTGGTGATTCATTACTTATAATCACATCATCGCGGTTTTTCGCTAACGAATTCATCGAAAGATGATAGGGAAATACCAGGAACAAACGCAAGGTTTTTCATGTAAGATAACCTTGATTATGATCCGGAGTGGATCAGTAGTTTGTTACAATTCACTCGCTCCGGGAGGGAAAACGATGGTAAACCTAGCTCATTATCGCCGGTATCTCATCCTTATGGTCGCCGTATGGTGTGGCGTCTTGACAGCAAGCCAGGTGCTCGCGGCAAGTACGAAAATCTGCACGGTGACCAGCCACCCCATCACACAGACGGTGGCGTTCACCAACCCGACAAATTACTGGTCGTATTGGTTGGATATCAAGCCGGGAATGCGTATTGCCGCGCCACCGACGCTGCAATTACATTACACGTATTCCCCTACGTTGTTGCCCAACCTGGGGAGCTTGACAGTGTTACTCAATGAGATACCCCTGTCAAGTATCCGTTTGCCGGTACCTGGACAAACCGTCTGTGCGGGAACGATGCACGTGACGCTGCCGACAGCGCTCCTCAAGCCGGGTTTCAACGAAATTCGCATCGCCAGCCGCCAGCGGTCGATCGACGCCATTTGCCAGGATATCGACCATTTGGCGAACTGGATGCGACTGGAACCGGACAGCCTGTTGACGGTGCGCTATGCGGTATCGGACCCGGGATTGATCGCGTCCTATCCCTTTCCCTATTTGAATAACACCGGCACGCAAGCTGCTCCCTATCAATGGTATCTCCCACAGAACCCATCGGAAGATGAGATCGCGGCGATGCTTTACACCGCCACGGATTGGGGACGCCGGGCGCCATTTACGATTCTTCCCGTACGTGTCAGCACACAACGACCAACTGGCTCTGGCAATCCGCTGCTTATCGGACTCTCGTCACACTGGACGAACTTCATCTCCAGCGATGACGCGCAGCCGGACACCGGAGTCCTGCGCAGTTTGCCGACCCTCTCGGCGGGTCAAGCTGGTCGCTTGTTAGTGACTGGTGCGAATAAGACCGGGCTGACACGCGCGGTCCAGGCGCTGGCCGCACCACAACTGGTGGCACAATGGACCACCGACAGCGCGACGATCACTCATGATCCGGTCATTGATCCGGGCGATCAGCATGCGAAAGTTAATGAAGTACTCACGCTGGCTGACATGGGGTATCCGCAGGTGTCAATCCGCGGAGCCTTCCACCAGAAAGCGACGCTGACCCTGCGCCGTCCGCAGTTGTGCTTCCTGTCGCGTTTCTCAGAGCTCAACATCAAATTCCGCCATTCCGCGAATTTGGATCCGAGCCGCGCCGTGTTAACCGTGCTGATCAACGGCACACCAATGGGCAGCGCGCGTCTTGATCAAACAAATGCGGCCGGTGGCACGATTAAAATAGCCTTACCAGTGGCGGAATTAGTGAAGAACAGCTGGAAAATCGACTTCGAATGCTACCATGATCTCGGTGCCATCGACTGCTCAAAGCGGTGGGATGATGCGGCCTGGACCGTAATTGACGGCACCTCCTTTGTCTCCTTACGACAGGGGAGCGTGGCTGGTCGCCCCTTCCTGGAGGGCTTCCCCTATGTCTTCAAGGATGACGGCACGTCCTTTGGCACGATCCTTATGTGGTTGCCCGCGACCCCGACTGATGATCAATTATCGCTGGCGGCAGAAATTGCCGTTCGCGCCGGGCAGAGCAACCAGGCACCGCTGGCATGGGATGTTGTCGTCGGAGATAGCGCCAGTCCCGAGGTGAAAGCGGCATTGAAGTCGCATCCCTGTGTGGTCTTACTCGGTGGACCGACTGATGATTCGCGAAATGAACCACTGACGAAAGCGCTATATGTCTGGAATGATCTCAAAGCCGGCATTCAGCATTTCAAAACCCTCAACATTCAACCGGAATCCGTGAAAGACGGTACCTTGATGCAGGCGGTGAAATCACCGTACAATCCGGGCATCGTTTATATGGTCTGGTCCGGCGATGCGCTGTCGTACCGGCGCTTATGGTCCACGCTGGTGGACCCGGACCGGTATGCCAAAATCGGCGGAGATGTCTGTATGGTCACCGCGCTGAATGAAGTCGTCGCCATGCGCACGTCAACTGCCAGTGAAGATAAACAGGCTGTTGCGAAGGAAGCACAGGCCTATAACCGCAACATGATTCTAGTGGTCATCTGTTTGTTGATCATATTGGCCTTCTTCATTCGCTGGGTCGTGAAGACCTTTGTGCCCAAATCGCCGGCTCGCAAACGCCAGCCGACCAGGCCGACACCCGCCCAGTGGCAAGCCGCGCCAAACGGCAATGGCTCCGCTGAAGTGATCATTCCGGCGCCGATTGCACCCGTGATGACCCAGCAGCAACAAGCGGCCTTCCCGACGACAGCGCCTGCGGCGCCTATGGGGGAGACAATCGTAGCACCGAGTCTGGTAATCCCGACTCCAGCTCCGACGCCAATTCCGGTGGTCGCGATGCCGACGCCCGTACCGGCCGTTGAAATTCCCGCGCCCACCCCGGTGGTCGAGATGCCGACGCCCGTGCCGGTGATAGCGGTCCCGGTAATGCCGACACCCATCGTGATACCCGTCGCTCCGCCCGCCGTTGTGGAAGAGCCGTTGTCGTCGGTTACGATTCCGGCGCCGGCCCCCGCGGCGACACCGATCCCGGCTCTGCAACCAGAAGCGCCACCCGAAACTGCGCAGCCGGCGATCCCGAGCTATATGATGGCCATCCCGACCCCGAAACCGGCGCCGTCAGCGCCGGTGGTTGAGACCCAGGTCGAGGAGGAACCGGTAACGCCGTCAGCGCCGAAGCGCGCGGTCTATTCCACCTCCCAGTCGATTGCACGACCAGCGATCGACCCCGCGGGACAGCCGGAAGCGGTGAAACCATTGACCGATCCGACGGACCCCTGGGTTGAGCCGTCCTCGTGCTAGAACTGACTGGTGCTCTATGACAACTCACTCCCCCGGCTTCGTGAAGGCGGTAACAGAAACCACTCACGAGACCGGGGGAGTGTCTTTTCGAAACCAGTACCACGAAAAAAATATGCAGCATATACATTTGACTCATGTTGGATTGCCGGATGTCCTTTCGTATTTTTCGCCCCACCCCCTGAAGGGGGCGGCTACCCGATCAAGCACGCTGAAGCGCGCTCGTTTTTCCCTGGAGCCGGGTTCACCCGGCTTGATCGGATAGGCAGGTCCTTCAGGGCAGGCCCGAAAAGCACCGTGAAAATGGCTACATGAGTAAAGTGCATATGCCGAAAAAATATTTCTAATATTCTTATCCACTAACATGACAAATCAGCAACTATGTGGTATATTGTTTTTGGAGGGGTTATACCGCAGTGCATCTCACCGTGTTTTCACGGGGAGCGGCTTACTTCATCCACAGGAGCAATTGCGCTCCACGCTACACGTGCTTTGAGCTTGACGGCCGTTATATTTTCCTATCCGAGGCATCCAAGCTCTCCGAAGCACGATGAGGGAACGCTGATGACTACCGGTGATTGGCTCATCATTTGGCGTGATATTTCCGTTTGTATCACGTGGGCAGCAGCAGTTATTTTTATTATTAGCGGACTGCAGGACCTGGTGTATGATGCCTGGCTCTATTGGTGGCACTTTGTCCGCCGCACACAGTATGGCAACCGTGAGCGTATCTCACTGGCGCGTCTGCGTGCCCGCGAACAGCAGCAAATTGCCGTGATGATTCCCGCCTGGAACGAAGGGGCCATCATCGGCAACATGGTCGAAAACCTGCTCGAACGCAGCGAGTACCGCAATTACCATCTCTTCGTCGGAACCTACCCCAACGACCCGGAAACTCAAGCTGCGGTTGATGCCCTCAGTCAACGGTATCCTCAGGTGATCAAAGTCGTCACTGCCTATCCGGGACCGACGAATAAAGCGGACTGCCTCAATCACATTTACCGCGCTATCCAGGCCTGGGAGCGCTCGCACAACCGCACCTTCGACATCTTCGTGATGCATGACGCGGAAGATTTTGTACACCCCTATTCGTTCATGCTCTACAATTATCTTATCCCGCGCGTCGATGTTGTACAGGTGCCGATTCTCCCCTTGCCCACCGCCCATTGGCGTTGGACGCACTGGGTGTATGCGGATGAATTCACCGAAAACCACATGAAGGACGTAGTAGTACGCGAGAAAATGGGGGGCTTCGTACCCTATGCCGGAGTCGGCACCGGTTTCTCCCGTCGCGCGTTCGATACCTTAACGTTGCACCAGGATGGTGAGTTGTTTAACGAGTGGTCGATGACTGAAGATTACAGCATGTCGATGCGGACGGTCCTTGCCGGCTTGCGTTCGATCTTTGTCAATACGATATTGAGCGACGATGATTCTCCGTGGTATGTCCCTTTGTGCAAGCGCAAGAACTTCATTGCTAACTGGGCCTATTTCCCGATGGAAATCAAACGCTCGATTCGCCAAAAAACCCGCTGGATTATCGGCATCTCCCTTCAGGAATGGGAAAATTCCGGATGGGAAGGCGACTGGAAGATCCTGGAAAATCTGATTAAGGACCGCAAAGTCTTCGTCTCTGTGACGGCGAACACATTGGGGTACTTCATCCTGTTGTACTTCTTCATTTCGATGCTGGGACGCCAGGGATTCGTGCCCTTCATGTGGCTCCCCATCTGGGAACGCGGTTCGGCGCTCTACGTCGTGGTGTTAGTCACCACGGCCCTGATGGTGCTGCGGTTTATACAGCGCTTCGTTTACACCGCGCGTGTCTATGGTGTGGTCGCCGGTCTATTGTCCGTCCCACGCATGGTATACGGCAACGTTATCAGTGCCATTGCCGCATATCGCGCGTTGAATATTTTTGCCCAGGTTCGCGCCGGCAAAAGCGAGATGCAATGGGATAAAACCGCGCATGAAGAAGGCGTCGGCGCACCGCCACAGGGTCTGGTCGATGTTTTCCGAAGGCAACAACAGGTTCCATTCGATTACATGGCTGTGCTGAGTAGTTTGCAGTCGGGTAATAAAGCGCAAATACTTCATGCCTTACAAACGATTCCGCGCGCGCTGCCCGCGGAATACCGGGTACCGTTGCTGCAGATCCTCCACTCCTACCTCGGCGACACCGAATATGAGTACCGTGCTATGGCCGTCCGTATCAGTGGGTATTTGATGTGGCCTGAACTCGGCCCCGCGGTGTGTGCACGGCTCTTTGATAAAGAGTGGGTGGTACGTGCCAATTCCGCGCGTGCGTTGTTGAAATTCCCAAATCTGCAGGAACTGTTGCCGACGGTCTTCGCACAGACAGATCGTTACGCGCTGGAGGTGTTGGTGCGCGAGATGGAACAAAACGAGCATGCACGCGAACGCATCTTCGGCTTCTTGCACTTGCCGGAATTCACCACGGCACGCAATATCTTACTGGAACACTCTGATTTGCTTGCCGTGCATTTTTCGGACTTTTTGAATGCCAACTGGCAGCGAATCGACCTGGCGCGCGAATACCGCGTTGAAACTCCAGCGTTTCAACCCGCGCCTGACCTGCGCGAGCGGATTCCCATCACACAACCCTTGCCGAATCCGCAATAACCGACCACCTTCCGCGGCCACCAGGATGCGGAAGGTTCTTCTACCCACCGCAACGGGCACGGCACAGACGCCGTGCCCGTTGCGGTGTGAGCACCCGGCGACAGAAGGACTCTCTCAGGCACCATCGAACAAGAGTGGGGCTATCACTTCTGGAGGTAATACATGAAATATCGTGGCGTGGCTTATTACCCTGAATACTGGCCGGAGACGCGCTGGGACGAAGATATCCGTTTGATGCGCGAGGCGCATATTAATTTGGTACGTGTGGGCGAATTTGCCTGGAATGCCATGGAACCGCAGGAAGGCGTCTTCACTCTGGACTGGCTCCACCGTCTGGTGCAAAAGATGGACACAGCGGGCATCAATGTGATGCTCTGTACTCCGACGGCGACCCCGCCGGCCTGGTTGACCGATCAGTATCCCGACACATTGCTGGTGCGCGAAGACGGTTCACGCGCCATGCACGGTCGTCGCCGTCACTACTGCCCCACCCACCCTACCTTCCGCGCCCACAGCAGGCGCATCACCGAGGCGTTGAGTCGAGCCTTCAATGGGTATGCGAATGTGCCGGTGTGGCAAATCGACAACGAATTGGGACCTGAATTTGCGTGTTGTCATTGCGAACACTGCCAGGCACAGTTCCGCGTCTGGTTGCAGCGTCGATATGGCACACTGGAGGCGCTCAACGCGCAATGGGCGACGCGCTTCTGGAGTATGACGTTTACTGAATGGAGTCAAGTGCGCCTGGGACAACCCGACTTCTATTCAGCCACCTTATTGGACTCCCGGCGCTTCTTCTCGTCTACCTTCGTGGACTTCGCCGTGGAACAAGCGACAATCATCCGGCATCACCACCCCGCGGCGCTGGTGACCACAAACGGTATGGGACCACTGTTCGACCCTATCAACTACTACGAACTGTTTGCCCAGTTGGATGTGGCGCCGGACGACCTGTATTTCGATATCGCGACCATGGATGGCGATGCGATGGCGCTGGACATCTATCGCAATTATAAACCGGGCAAAGCATTCTGGATCAATGAGACGGGGAGCGGAGCACTGTCGGCCGACAAGGTTCCCACTGGCGGACAATTGCGCGCCTGGGCCTTCGATGCGTTGGCGCGAGGCTGCGAGGCCTACACGATTTTTCGCTGGCGCACTTGTTTGTCCGGGCAGGAGCAGGAGCTACAGGGGGTGTTGGAGTACAGCGGAACGCCGCGACGGCGCTACCAGGCCGTGCAGGCGTTATTCACCGAACTTGATGCGCTCTGGCCACACTTTGCGCATGCGCCTTTGCCGCAACCGCGTGTGGCCATGCTCCATAACTACGACGTGCTGTGGGGTTATCTCAGTTCGCGCATCAACGGACACGTTCAGTATGTCCAGACGTTCCAGGAAGTGTATAAAGCCTTTTATGATCGCAATGTCCTCGTTGATGTGCTTCCGCCTGAACGCGATTTCGCCAACTATCAACTGGTGGTCTTGCCGTCGTTGATGATGGTGGACGCTGACCTCGCCGTCCGGCTGCGTGCCTTCGTCGCGGCCGGGGGCACTGTGTTGTCGCTCCCGCAACTTGCCTGCCGCGACCAGAATGACAATTACCTTCCGGCCTGTGCTCCTGTCGGACTCGCAGACCTGTTCGGCCTGCGTGTGGAAGGCGGCATGTACCTGACTAACTATACAGGTCCGGATCAGGCGCTGTGGGTGCCGAAGGTCGCGAAATCCGAGGAGACCCCCGCGGTGCGTCTGTCACTGTCCGCTGGCGAAGTGACCGGGACGACGCGGGGTTGGATGGAAGATATCGAGTTAACCGGCGGCGATGCGTTGGGGGTGTTCACCGACAACGATTTTCTCGGTTGCCCCTTCTTCGTCACCCATGCCACCGATGCGGGGCGTACTTTTTATTGCGCCGCGTATCCATCGCCCGAATTACTGGAGGCGATTATTCCCCATGTACTTCAAGCGGCGCAGGTGCCCCTTGGCCCCGTAACGCCTCCCTGGGTGGAAGTCATCCCACGCGGCGACTTTACCTTCATCATCAACCACCGCAATGAACCGGTGAACGTTCCCATCACCGCACAAAAAGCGTTAGTAGGCGCCTACAGTGATGGAGAAGCCCGCCTCCAAGCGCATGATGTGTGTGTCTTGATCGGAGTGGAAGATCGCGGGTAAGGCGTAATTCGCACCCCTGAGCGAAAAAAGACCCGATCTTCAACAAGACCGGGTCTTTTTAGTTCGTAACAGTCGCCAGTACCCCAAATTATGGTGCACCTGATCCGCTATCCCATCAGCTTACTCCAACGATGAGGGAATAAGCAACGCGAGTTGCTCTTCCTCAGACATCTCTTCGAGCGAAAATTTACTAACTTTCAGGTCGCGCGGAATATCGATGGGGTATTCACCATTGAGACAGGCCAGGCAAAAGTTCTGTTTGGGCAACGAGACGGCGCGCAACAAGCCGTCGATAGACAGATACCCCAAGGTATCAGCGCCGATGTATTCGCGAATGCTTTCCACATCCATGCGCGCGGCCAGGAGTTGTTTGCGTTCAAAGGTATCCACGCCGAAAAAGCACGGGAAGCGATACGGCGGTGAGCTGATACGCATATGAATTTCCGTGGCGCCAGCCTCGCGCAGCACTTTGACAATGTTGCGGGTAGTGGTACCGCGCACGATGGAATCCTCCACGACGACGATGCGTTTGCCAATCAACGCTTCGCGCAGCGGGTTCACTTTCATCCGCACCCCTAACTCACGCAACCGCTGGTCCGGCTGAATGAAGGTGCGGTGAATATAGCGGTTCTTAATCAGACCTTCGCCATACGGAATACGCGAGGCTTCCGCATATCCGATAGCCGCCGGCGTACCGGAGTCCGGAACGGAAATGACCATATCCGCCACTGCGGGATATTCGCGCGCCAGTTCTTGCCCCATACGTCGGCGGGAGAGGTGCAATGAACGGCCGTAAATGTGACTGTCCGGACGCGCCATGTAGATATATTCGAACATGCACATGGACGGTTTAGTCTGCTCCGTCAAGATGATGTAATGCAGACCTTCACCTTCATCATCGAGACGAACCAGTTCACCGGCGCGCACTTCTTCGCGGAACTGCGCACCCACCGCGTCAAGAGCGCATGATTCTGAGGCGAGGACGAAATGCGCCTCATTTAACTGCCCGATACATAATGGCCTGATGCCCCAGGGATCGCGAAAGCCGAAGACAGCCCCATGGGACAGCACCACAACGGAGTAGGCGCCCTTCATGCGGGTGACCGCGGAACGGATCGCTTCTGTAATGGACGGTTGCGTGTTGGCTTCAAAGGCGATCAGCCGCGCCATCACTTCACTGTCTGAGGTGCCTTCGAACTGGGCGCCGTAGGCTTCCAATTCACGACGCAGGATGGCAGTGTTGATCAAGTTCCCGTTGTGCGCCAGGGCGATGGGGCCGAAGCGCGTTTCTACGGTGAGCGGTTGAGCATTGCAGAGCAAACTGGACCCGGTTGTGGAGTACCGCGTATGCCCAACTGCCGCATACCCATGCAGACTGGAGAGCGTTTCCTCGTCGAACACCTGAGACACCAATCCCATGTTGCGCGACAGCGTCATTTGTACGCCATCCGTGACGGCGATACCGGCACTTTCCTGCCCGCGGTGCTGCAGGGCGAAAATGCCGAAGTAGGTGATGCGCGCGACATCCTGCGCGGGGGCGTAGACGCCAAAAACGCCGCAGGCATCGTGTACTACATCATCATTGGGTGAAGCAAAGGGCTCCGACCAGCAAGGATCGAAGTCTTCGGGGACGCCGTGTTCGGGCGAGAGTGAAGTGAAGCGATTCATCATACGCATGCCTTCCACCGTATTGTACGCGGAATCGCGCATCCTGACAACTGCCGCGAAAGAAGTTGTCGTTTCGCTCGGATCATCGTCCCGATATTCCTGGTTTGCCGTTGTTGGTGCAAATATACTCCGGGGAAATCCATAGCTCGTGAATAAAAACCTGTCAGTACCGCCGGACGGGTGTATACTAAAGATATGGAAGGCTATTTCAGAAGGAGGCCGAGATGATCATTACGATATCGCGGGAAGCTGCGACGAATGGCGGTCTGATCGGACATCTGGTGGGTGAGCGCCTGCATTTACCCGTCTTCGATCGAGAACTCGTGGACGAAATTGCTCGTAGACTGCAAGTGGAACCGAGTGTGATCACGCATTTCGACGAGACGACGGTGAGTCCGGTCGCCTCGTTGTTGTGGGAATGGCGCTCCTCGGTAAACGAACAGATTTATCGCCGGTATCTAACCGCTGCGTTGCAACGCATCGCGAAGGAACAGCCGGCCGTCATTGTCGGCCGCGGCGCGAATTTTGTGCTGCGGTGCGCAGAGTGCCTGCATGTGCGCATTGTGGCCCCCCTGCCCCTGCGCGTGGCGATTTTCCAGGCGACGCATGAGGTTACGGTCCACGAAGCGGAAAAGGCCATCCATCAGGAAGATCATGACCGTGCGCATTTCGTTAAATCCGTCTACAACGCCGTGATCGGCGCTCCGGAGAACTACGATCTGGTTCTGAATCTGTCCGGCCTGACTCCGGAGATGGCCGCAGAGATTATCGCGCAGGCGGCTGAAATTCGCTCCCGCCAGCACTTGCCGCCGGAACCAGCGGTGACACTCCCCGAACATATCACCCAGATGATGCGCCATCATCGGCCGGTACGTCGGGAAATAGTGGAACGACAAACGCGCGGGCACTGATTCAGTCGTTAAGTATCTGACGACGGAGGGCGCGTGTGCGTGCCACATCGGCCAGCGAATAGCGCTCCAGTACGCCCTCTACGGCGCGCTGCGCTTCAATCCATACCTGGCTCATGGGACAGTCCGGCAGGTTGACACATGCATTGGGGGTCAAGCACTGGTTTAGCGCCAACGGTCCTTCTACCGCCTCAACGACTTGACGGATCGAAATATCCTCGGGAGTGCGCCCCAGTGTGAATCCACCACCGGCGCCGCGATACGACTTGACCAGTCCGGTTTTCGCCAGCGATTCGAGAATTTTTCGCACGAAATTAATCGGGATATTCTCCTCAGTCGCCACTTCACTGGCCATCACACGCGCGTCGTGCTGTTGAGCCGCCAAATAAATCAAGCTCTTTACGGCATATTCCCCGGCTCGGGTCAGTTGCATCGCCATCAGATTCTCCTCACTAATGGGGCTGGCTCTACTGCACACGGCAACGCTCCGCGCGCCACCGTGCCCTATCCGACCATTTTTATCGTATTCCAGACTAACACGAAGAAAACGCGCGCGTCAAGTCCTCCTTGAGTGCGTGGCTCTCGCCTAACCAGCGTGCCGGTTAGGCGTAGACTTCTTCAAGCATCCACTGCAACTCCTGAGCGTTAAAACAGAGTTTATAGGCATTGCCGGCCGCGGTCACCGCGAAGTAGTACAGGCGAATCGCCCCATTTTTTCCGGACCAACGCTGGTGCACCTGCTCCACGCTGTACGTACGCCCACCCCAGCGAAAGGCCCGCGGCACCACCTGCCCTTTCGCGAACACGACATATACATCGACCTCTTCATGCACCTTCGTCTGCCCCATTGCCCCATCTCCCTATAGCAAATATATGTTTGCTATTATAGTGTAACCATTGACGGTTGACAATAGCTGGAGAGGCAATAATGTGGTAGTAGTCGGACTCTCACCCCAACGCATCCTGATTGATTATAAGATTGTTCGGGCACCATTCGACACATGCATGACCGCGTTGGTGGGTTCCCAGGCGAAGCAATCGTGATTAATCTGGAGTAATGGCGGTTGCCCCGATCAGATGCAGAGGTTACAAAGAGTTTAGCTCAATTATGCCTGCGTCATCACGCGCAGTACCGACGCGCAAGGCAACGCCGTCCGGCCCGCCCGCGCGCGTCGACAGTGCGCGGGGCGGGCCGGATATGGGGTTATTCGATATCCACGTCGCCGGGGCCGAACTTCATTTCCTTGTCCGGTTCGCTGCAGTAGAACTCACCCCAGAGCGATGGGGCGAGACGGGCTTCGCCGGCAAGATCGCAGACGACGGTCTGCGCTTTGCCGGACCAGTAGTAGCGCATGGCGGTGGCCACACCGTTCTGGTCGGCAACGAGCATCCCGACATCACCGCGAATAACCGTATCAACCTTGGGCGCCGTCACGCCCAGAGAGGCCCAGGGAATGGCGGCTTCCACCACACCCTGGTTGAATTCCACCTGGGCATCCTCGATGACTTTCACCACGTCGATGGTCGTCTGGGCCACTGGCGAAGTGAAGCGCACTGCCTTCTCCGACGGCGTGCCGGGCACCACCGGACGATAGAGGACGACCACCGGCTGGTTTTTCACACGCGAGATAAGGATGCGTAGATCGCCGGCTTGCGGCATGACGCGTTTAGGATCGGCTTTGGGATCAAGGCCCAGCGTGATATCGACGGCATCGCCGGATTTGAACAGGCGCATCAATTCAACGGCGGTATTGCGCAACTGCGGAGTATCCAGCGCCTTGCTCGCTACATACAAATATTTATCGTCATAGGCCAGCGCACCGGCAATATGCACGATCGTCTCATCCGGTACACCAAAACCGCGCTTTATTTCATCCTGAATAGTAACAAAAAGATCATCCGGCCAGTCGTCCAGTGAACCGTTTACCTCGACGGGCTTCTCCAGGTAGGGCATCTTGGCAACCTTCGGCTCCTGACGCAACTTTTCGCGTGTCAGGCGTTCGATATCCCAGGCCTGGGCCTCCGTCAGATCTTTGGCCGTCACGGTTACGCTGGCCGCGGGCAGACGCTGCATGCCTTCCAGACCGTCGACGCGCACCACGCTGGCGTGGTTATGTCCGGCAATCACATAGAGCTTGCCATCTTCCGCAGTGCCCGCCCACCCCTGATAATGCTCCTGATCCAGGCGCACATCGTCGAGAATCGTTTTATTGTGCTCCCACTCGGGCATGGTCCAACGCCGCAGGCCATAACCGGCGGGTCCGCCAAACAGACAACCGACCAGCATGCCGTCGCCGGTAAAGGTGAAGAGGTCGCCCTGGTCGCTATTGGTGACGAAGAACTCCTCTTTTTTCCCCTGCATGGTAGTCAAGTAGAAGTGCCCGATCGGTGAATGTTCCTGGTTGAGTGAACCCGCTGGGCGGTTGTACCCCCAGTTGCTGTGGTAGAAGCCTTCATGTTCGGCAAAGCGGTCGAAATATTCCCAGAGTTGGGTCTTACCGTCCGCATCGATCAGCCGGTCGCCGATGACAAAGGTACGTCCGTCCTCGGTACCCCACACACGTTCACCCGGCGAGGAGCTATGCGGGCCATGGGTTTGGGGCGGCACACTTTCAGCTTTGGTCAGATCATACTGCGGCCGTCCGTCCGCGGTGAAACCGGTGGGGCGCAAGCGCCAGCCGGGTTCGATAAACGCCAGATCTTCACCGACAGTCCAATTGGTGCGTGAATTGCCGGCTGGTCCGCCTTCCTGAATCTGCACTTCCTCCGCCTGTGGAATACCATCGCCATTTTGATCCCACCAGACGAAGGTATAGAGTTTACACTGCAATGGGCCAAATTTCTTTCGCAGGTCGGCACGTCGGGCGACGTCGTTCCAGTTGCCCAGGTTACCCATGGCCGCCAACGGAACGGCGATGCCGTTTTCCTCACGGCAGATCACTGCCACCGGACTCCCGGCGTAACCGACATCGACCAGATAGCGCTTGCCATTATGATAAAAAACCCGGTCAGGCATGCCGGCATCGGTCGAACGCGGATCGCTGGGGCGGAAGAGAATGCTCTCCAGTTTCCAGTCGTAGGTTTTCCAATCGATGACAAACTTCATCCCATTATAATTGACCACCGCACGATTTTGTGGGTCCATTACACCGCCGCCGCCGTATTGCGTGGGGCCGAGGAAGACCTTCTCCACCGTGCCGTCCAGGCTCAAGCGCTCGACGCGCTTGGGTTGATAAGTATGATCGGTGACCCATAGCTTACCCGCACCATCAATGGTCAGTCCGGTGGGATACTCAAAACGCAGTGGATCCCACGCGCCCAGGCGCTGCCCGCCCGGGGTCCCGATAGTGCGCACCTGCGCACCGGTTTTCACGTTAAAGACTTTAATCACGTTCGGGCCGCAATCCGCCACGTAGAGCAGACCATCAGGATCAAAGGAAAGGTCGCTGGGCCTGGCCAGTTTCTCTCGTCCGATCACCACCTTCGGCTCCTGCCCGTCCAATGGTACGGTGACGATCTGCCCGTCAGACACGGCGTACAGCGTCCCGGCCTTATCGAAGACCAGGTTGCCGGGTTTACGCACTTTCAGTTGCCGCGTCTCCTCCATACCCTTCCCATCCTCTGCGGGAAGCTGGTACTCGGAGATACGCTGATTGAGGATAACCGGTAGAGTCGTCGGGTCACCGCCCAGATATTTCCACGCCACCACGGCATCGAAGCCCGCCGTGTGCGGAAGGGTGACAACATTCATACCAACGCCGTACATACCTTCATAATAGGCTCCCGCCGGTGCAATGGCGCGGAAACGTACGGCGCGGATTGGCAGCAAATCGCCGAAGTCCACACTAAACAGGGCAGGAGTCTCGCAAGACCACCAACTGCCGGACGGCTTGATGGTGCCAACCTCCTGCCATTGCTTCTCGTCACTGAGCGCCCCTTTTGGATCGCCATCAGCCGGACCGGTCCAACGATCGACTTTCACCAACGCTGACGTCGGCAAGTGCACACTGATGCCGCGCATCGGTGTTGCTTTCGGCCAAATCAGACCCATCATCGCCGGGGCGAAGTCGGAGATTGGCGTGGTCGCCGGGCGCGTGACTGTCCAGCCGTCATGCTGAGTCGTGCCCCCGTCGAGGTAGACGCGTTCCGCCTCCCCGCCCACATCAGCGAAACGCCGCGCCATCACCAACGCATAGGTGAGACGGTTCACCTGGAAGCGCAGCGCCTTGGTCGCGATCCCTCCCTCCGGCGCCAACGCGATGGAGGGACGGCCAGCCTTGCCAGTGACCGGCAGCGAGACCCAGTTGTCCGGATCTCCGATGCCGCCGGCGGCGTCATCGCCACCCCCGCCTCCGCCGACTACTTCCGGCCCGGTATTCTCCGGATCACCGGAAGGGATATCCATGCCCGCTTTCAACGCCTGCACCTTGATGCTGCCGGACGGCACCAGAATGGAGCCGACGGTCACCGGACTTTTGAAGGCCACCATCACCCAACCGGCCAGTGGCCCATTGGCTGGGGCATCGCCGAAGCACGCCTGGGTCGAACTGGGGATACTGGCGCCATCCGGAGTGACGTCGGTGAGGAATGCAGCGTAAAGCTTCATCAACTCGTCGTATTCCCCTTCGCCATAGGGTTTATGGTGGCGCAGATCATGGCGCCCATTGCCTTTGCGCAGGTATGCCATGGGCACACTGCCATTGGTATCAATCGTTTCTGCTTTGAAGGAAGGTTTGAACCAGGAATCCGACGAGGCCCAGTAGGATATATACAATTTATCCGCGTGGATCGCGGCGCCGCCGTGGAACGCATCCCAATGCTGCCCATTGCCCGGCAACGTCAGGGTGTGGTGGAAGTTATAGATCGTCTTCGCATCAAATTCTTTTTGCGGATCGATGCGCTGCACCAGGGTATCATTGACCAGATACCCGTAGCGACTGTCAGTCGCAATACGCTCCGGGCCGGAAAAACCTTCGGATACCGCATGCTCACCCCAGAGCTTGTTGCCGTCTTTATCCACGGCGAAAAAGACACTGCCATTCTCCGTCACCTGCGAGCCAATCCAAACTATGTCGCCCATTGCTTCCACGCTGTCGGGTGGGGTATGGTCGGCTGCCCAACTTCCGCCACCTTTTCCGGGCGGCGGCGCCCACCAGGCGGGTTGACCTGCGTTGTATACAGAGGTTTGCCAGGTCAGCTTGAACGGTGGGCGGGCGATAGTTTTCACTGCGTAGTCGCCGGGCGGCACAAAGTTGCCGTCTTCATCCTTCAAATCCCAGCGCTCTTCCGCCGGCCCTTTGGCGCGCGCCACTTCACCCACGATACGACGAACCAACGCTCCCGTTTGCTTATTGTGCACTTCCATAGCCACAAAGCCGTCCATCGGTACGTCATATTTGACCTTATACGGCGCGGGTACATCAGTCAAACTGGGCACCGCCGGGTTGTCGCCCAGATTGACCAACGGGATAACGGATGGAAAATTACTGTCCCAGGAGCGGTATTCACCACCAACGAAACGGATCGCTTTGGTCGCCACCGATTTATCAAAGGGGAAAATCCGGCATTCTCCCTCAAGGATATCGGGCATCCGCTTCCAGTCCTGTGCGGTGGCTACCAGGGCGTGACGCGTGACCGCGGGTTTCAACACCTCGGAAACGGGACGCGTGCGCAGATTAAAGAACAACACGCCGGCCAGTGATTGCGGCTCCTGCCAGGAACCCAGCCAGGATTCTGCCTGCTTCGCCCGACCCGCGCGTTTGATGCCGCCAATATTCAAGGCATTATACAGACGGTCCTGAAAAAGGATGGCGTGCCCCATATTGGTATTAATCGGCGTGATCGTATCACCCAGCAGGCGCTCGGTGAAACGCAGCGCGCGGGTCTTTATGCCGCCGGGGGGCAATGTCTTCACCTGTCCAGGCGGCAACAATATCCATTGATCATCTTTCGTGATGTCGCCGGGATACGCGGCATCGGGCTTGAGATAACTCACCCACTGCCCACTGATTGCTTGCAAAGGCCGACTGATCGGCCCGATATACTCTGTACAGATCGTGCCTATTTGCACGGCCTGCTTGAAGGCCAGACGGAAGTGCCGATCACGCCCGGGCACTTCGCCAGTTTGCCACCAGACGCGCTTGTTGTCGACGATCTGCGCGTTGGGTTGCAGACCCAACACCGGGCGCAACATCGCCAGCGTCGGCGCCCCCAGCGCTTTTCCATCAACTGTGGTGGTACAACCAGCCAGGTCGATATCGGCCTCAGTTACCGAAAGTGACATAGCCTCCGCGTGCACGCGCCCAGCTAGCAGACATGCTGCCAACAACACACCCATACTCCACCGCATACGCATTCCCGACACCTCATTCGCATGATACCCGAAAATTCGCCTCTTCACCGAACAACCTTCACCTGTGCCAGGCGCCGGCACCCAGATTTTGGGATTAGACACCGGTACCGCAGATATGGCGCGGGGTCAGAAGGTTGAAACAGTGAAAATAGTCTGCTGTGTCTATATGAGATGCACGAACTGTTCGATGGTCCGCTATTGTCGTGAGGTAACTGATACTTCGGCTTCCTGAAGCAGTAGTTAGAGCCTGTCCCAAAGTCTACGTATTTCGATCGTGAGTGGATTATTTCGTTAGACTCGGTCAAAGATCGTGAGTCCATCGAACGAAGAGAATGCCACACTTTATCGCAGGGAGATAAACGTGAATTCTCGACGACGCCTGGCGGAAAAAGACACCACGAGGCGAATACGTAGACTTTGGGACAGGCTCAAGTTATGTGTTCATGACCAGAGCGGGAGGAGCGCCAACCATGGAAAATTTTATAATTTTTAGCACTCTCCCCTTGACACTGCTAACACTTGTGCTATAATACGCCCTGGAGTTAGCACTCTACACAATCGAGTGCTAACCGGGCGCGAGCCACAATGTGACCCTCGCTCAGGACAACTCCACATTCACACAATAACTTGAGGAGGATACATCATGCTCAAAGTCGGCGATGAGAAAGTGCTGATCAAGCCAGCCGAAGCCGAAGAGAAAACCGCTGGCGGCATCTACGTTCCCGACACCGCCAAGAAGAAATCGACGGAAGGTGACGTCGTGGCGATCGGCCGCGGCAAAGTCACCGACGGCGTTACTGCCGAGTCGTTCTTCAAGGTCGGCGACACCGTCATCTATAGCAAGTATGGCGGCACCGAACTAACCTACGAAGGCGTTGATTATGTGATCATGGACTGGGACAGCGTGCTCGCCGCGAAATAACAGTTCTTACCCATCATTTCGAGTGACCCTTCGGTCACTGAATCTGCTAACACAAGGAGCCTTACCATGCCGAAAATTCTTGCATTTGACGAAGAAGCCCGTCGCGCCCTGGAGCGCGGGGTCAATACCGTCGCCAAAGCGGTGAAAACCACCCTCGGCCCCCGCGGCCGCAATGTAGTCCTGTCCAAAAAGTGGGGCAGCCCCACCATCACCAAAGATGGCGTCACAGTCGCCAAAGAGATTGAACTGGAAGACCCGTACGAGAATATGGGCGCCCAGCTGGTGAAAGAAGTCGCCTCGAAGACCAACGATGTCGCCGGCGATGGCACCACCACCGCCACCGTCCTCGCCCAGTCGATTCTGCACGAAGGTCTGCGCGCGATTGCCTCCGGCGCCAACCCGCTGATCGTGAAGCGCGGCATTGACAAAGCGGTTGAAGCCGCCGTCGCGGGCATCCGCAATCTGGCCCACCCGGTGGCGGGCAAAGATGATGTCGAGAACGTGGCGTCCATCTCCGGCAACGACTCCGAAATCGGCAAATTCGTTGCCGAAGCGATGGACAAAGTCGGCAAAGACGGCGTCATCACCATTGAAGAGTCCAAGGGCACCGACACCACCGTCAACGTCGTGGAAGGCATGCAGTTCGATAAGGGTTACATCAGCCCATACTTCGTGACCGACCCCGAGCGCATGGAAGCCGTGCTGGACAACCCCGTGATCCTCATCTTCGAGAAGAAAATCTCCAGTGTACAGGACATGCTCCCCATGCTCGAGAAGGTTGCCGGCAGCCGCGCGCCGCTGGTCATCATCTCCGAAGACGTGGAAGGAGAAGCGCTGGCCACCCTGGTGCTCAATAAGATCCGCGGCGTACTGCAAGTTGCGGCCGTGAAAGCGCCGGGCTTCGGCGATCGCCGCAAAGCCATGCTGGAAGACATTGCCGTACTGACCGGCGGTACCTTCATTACCGAAGACCTGGGGCTGAAGCTCGAAAACGTGACCCTGGATATGCTGGGTCGCGCGCGCAAAATCAGCATCACCAAGGACAACACCACGATCGTAGAAGGCGCCGGCGAGTCGGCGAAAGTCAAAGGGCGCATCGAACAGATCCGCCGCGCCATCGACACCACCGAATCCTCCTATGACCGTGAGAAACTGCAAGAGCGTCTGGCGAAGCTCTCCGGCGGCGTGGCCGAGATCAAAGTCGGCGCGGCCACCGAGACCGAACTCAAAGAGAAGAAGCACCGCTTCGAAGACGCGCTGAGCGCCACCCGCGCCGCGGTAGAAGAAGGCATCGTGCCGGGCGGCGGCGTCACCCTGGTGAACGTCATTCCGGCCCTTGACGCCGTGCTGGCGGAAATCGCCAAGTTGCCTGTCGAGATCGGCAACGACGAGAAGATGGGCGTGATCATTGTAAAGCGCGCGCTCGAAGAGCCGCTGCGTCAGATCGCCGCCAATGCCGGCATCGAAGGCAGCGTCGTCGTCGACAAAGTGAAAAACTGCGGCAAGCAGGGTTGGGGCTTCAATGCGCTGACCGAAGAGTATGGCGACATGCTCACCATGAAGATCGTCAACCCGGCGAAGGTCGAACGCAGCGCGCTCCAGAACGCCGCTTCGATCGCCGCGATGGTGCTCACCACCGAAGTGCTGGTTGCCGACAAGCCGGAAGAGAAACCGGCAGCGCCCGCCGGCGGCCCTGGTGGCGGCGGCATGGGTGGAATGGACTACGGCATGTAAGGTCTTCCGACCTGCATCTGTTCGATCCGGCCTCGGATATTTCCGGGGCCGGATTGTTTGGTCGGCTTCAACATGGGATGCCGATCTTTCACCCGGATCCCCTGAATCCGAAAACAAGTTCCATCCAGGAGACAAGCGCATCCATAGCCGTCTGCGCTATCAACACTCGCGCAGGCACCATGGATATGATACAATCATCGTCATGCCAGAGCAGTCACCACCGCAAAAACCCGGAAAATTTGGGCGCGATTTAACGACGGGAAGCATCCCCCGCCACCTGCTAATGTTCTCGCTGCCCATGCTGGGCGGCAGCGTGTTGCAAACAGCTTACAGCATAGTCAATGCCATCTGGGTTGGGCGCTATCTGGGCAGTCGCGAAATGGCCGCCGTCACTGTCAGCATGCCACTCTTCTTCCTTTTCATGGCTGTTGCGATGGGGCTGACGATGGCCTCAAACATCCTCATCGCCCAGTATGTGGGCGCGCGAAATTGGACGGAAGTGCGCCGGGTAGTACAGAACTCTTCACTGCTCGTAGCACTCGTCAGCCTGGTGTTGCTCATTCTCGGTGAACTCTGCGTTGCACCATTTCTTCAACTCATCCACACGCCGCCCGATACCCTGCCGGTGGCTACGGGATATTTACGCATTTTTCTACTGGCCATGCCCTGCAATTTCGCGATGTTCCTGGTCGCCGCGATGCTGCGTGGGATTGGCGATTCCAAGACGCCGCTCTACTTTCAGACAATTTTCCTCGTCCTCACGGCGATTCTCGACCCGGTGCTCATGTTCGGGAAGCTAGGCATTCCCGGCGCCATCCATGCGGTGATTACGAAGATTGGTCCGTTCACGCTAGCGCACCCTTTGCTTATCAACCTTCCCCATCCCCACCTTGATCTGGGCTTTGCCGGATTCGGGTTAAACGGCACCGCATGGGCCATGCTCATCACCATGGGCGGCGCGGTAGTGTCGATATTGCTCTATCTGACGGCAAAACGCAATCCGGTGACCCCGAGCCTTCGCGTGCTGGTCATCGATCGAGATATCACCTGGCTGACGGTAAAAATCGGTTTCCCGAGTATGTTGCAGCAGGCGATGGCTTCCATCGGTATGCTTTGCATCATCGGGTTCGTAAATTTCTATGGTGAAGCGGCCACGGCGGCATATGGAGCAGCCCTGCGCATTGACCAGATTTCCTTCATGCCGGCCATGGCGATCGGCATGGCGGTCTCCACCTTAACCGGACAGAATATGGGCGCCGGACGTCTGGATCGCGTGGGCCAAACCTTCCGCTGGGGGATACTGCTCAGTTGCACCATTACCGCGGCTGTGGCCGTCGTGGTGGTCTGTTTCCCGGGCCTGCTGATCCTGCCGTTTACCAATGACGCACAGGTATTGGCTATCGGCACGCAATATTTGCGCATTATGTGGATCTCCTATGTACTCTTCGCCGTGATGTTTGTCTCGAATGGGGTGATCAACGGCGCCGGTCATACCATGGTGACGACCTTGATCAGCGCCGGCGGCTTGTGGTTTGTGCGCTTGCTGCTGGTGTGGCTGCTCTCCCAGGTCGTCCTGCACAGTGTCACCGGCGTGTGGATTGCCATGGTCATCAGCGTGGGTACCGGCATGATCGGGAGCTTGATCTATTACTACTCTAAACGCTGGCAGCAGCAGGTGGTCCATGCGGCACCGCTAACGCCACCGGACGACGCACCGACCCTGACACCCGTCCTCGACACCTCCGGTGAATCGGGTTAAAATGAACCATCCCGGATGATTCATAAACGAATTGACTGCCGGGCTGACAAAGGCATTATACAAATTGTTCTGAATAATAGCGACGATCAACAACTCACGGAGGGCCATGCGCCATGTTTACGATCACACTGATGATTCTCGCCGGTTTTCTGCTTTTCGGCGCGCTGCTGGCAGGATTGTGGTATCTATTCACCTACAACCGACTGGTGAGTCTGCGTGAACAATTCCGCAACGCCTGGAGCCAGATTGATGTGCAACTTAAACGCCGACATGATCTCATTCCCAATCTGCTGGAGACAGTAAAAGGATATGCCGCTCATGAACGCGACACGCTGGAGGCCGTTGTCAGCGCCCGGCAAATCGCTGTCAACGCAAAATCAATTCCCGAAGCTCAGCAGGCGGAGAATACGCTCACCAGCACGTTGCGCTCGCTCTTCGCCGTCACGGAAGCCTATCCCAACCTGAAGGCGAATGAGAATTTCATGATGTTGCAGGAAGAGCTGGCGGGCACGGAAGGAAAGATCGCTTACGCACGGCAACATTACAACGATGTCGTCAACATCTACAATGCTATGATTAAATCCGTACCGGCGAATATCATCGCGAATTCCGGTGGATTCACGGAGCAAGCATACTTTGAGATCGAAACCGGAGAGCGAGCAGTGCCGCAGGTGAAGTTCTGATGATCCCCCAGGAGCCCGCACGCCAGATCCACCCCGCAGGGGAATACCAGCCGCCGGCTCCGCTCCACGGACGGTGGCTGTTTGAGGATCAGATTAAGGCGAATACCCGCGGTACCTATCTACTGATGGGGGTCTTTATCCTGCTCCTTACCGGCGTCGTGACGGCGGTAGCCTATATCTATGCACCGCATTTTGCCGTTCCGCTGGCGATCGTCGCGGCACTCATCACGTTCTGTACCAGTTACTACAGTTACTATCATTCCGATGAAATCGTGCTCTCGATCTCGCACGCCCAGCCGGCGACCAGGGCAGATTATCCACTGCTCATCAACATCCTGGAAGGCTTGACGCTGGCTGCCGGATTGCCGGAAACCCCGCGCGCCTTTATCATCGACGATAGCGCGCCGAATGCCTTCGCGACCGGTCGTGACGCTCGACATGCGGCGATCGCTGTGACTACCGGGTTGCTGGAAAAACTCGACCGGTACCAATTGGAAGGCGTGCTGGCGCATGAACTCAGCCATGTGGCGGATCGCGACGTGCTCCTCTCTACGGTGGCCGCGGTACTGGTGGGCACGATCGTACTGCTGAGTGACTGGATTTTGCGTTCCTTGTGGTACACTGGCGGTGGACGACGCAGCCGTGATGATCGCGACGGGGGCAGCAACGGCATTTTGATGGTGATTGCGTTGCTGGCTCTGGTGTTGGCGCCAATGGTGGCGTTGCTCTTACAACTCGCAATCTCACGCCGGCGTGAATATCTGGCTGATGCCAACGCCATCGCGCTCACCCGCTACCCTGATGGTCTGGCCGGTGCGTTGCAGGTGATTGCCAATGACCCCGACCCGCTGGAAGTCGCGAACAAAGCCACCGCCCACCTCTATATCGCCAATCCGCTGCACGATCATGGCGGTTGGCTCAACGACCTGTTCAGCACGCACCCGCCGATTGACGCCCGCATCGCCCGGCTAAGGGCGATGTGATGCACTGGTCTGCGTAGCAGGCACATAAAGCGTGGACACGCTCATCCGTATCCAAAGTCACTCTATTGATACACGGAATCGGAAACACGCATCTTCTTCATACCACATGGGGAAATTGGTGCCCCAGATATTATTGTACAGGTTGACATGCAGACCTTCGGACAGGTCTGGCGGGGTGTTGTCGAAGTGCAGTAGGCGCGGGGCGCCAGGGGCGATGAGCGGTGCATCCATGGTTTGCAGGCGCAGAGTGCCCTCCTTCCCGGTATACACGGCCCCTTCATCCACGGCATGCATATTGCGATTGCCGTATTCCACTACCTCCAACGGCGAAATCAGCGCACCCATCTTCTCCAGCATCCAGCGCTCCGGCTGCGCAACACAGGGGGCGAAGGTGCACCATAATGCTTCGGGCATGCGGTTCGCCGGCTTGTCAGCCCAGGTCAAGGTTATCTCTATCGCGGACGCATCATGCGGGAAACGGTAGTCCAACCAAAATATGCGCGGAGCCCCGTAATGCTGGTGCGACTCCATCGGCAGTGTAAGGGTGAGCAGCAAACGCACAGAGTCTTCCTCCTGGGCGCAGGTAGCCGCCGTCACCGTGGGGAGGAAAAACGCTGACGGCGAATCGTCCGGGCGCAACCCCGGTTTCCCGAGATCTGGAATGATCCAGCTTGAATGCTCCGCGACATGCACGGCATACTGCTGGATATACCGCTCATAATCTGCACTCGAAAATGTCTGATAACGCAGCAAAGCCAGCGGATGCCCCGTGTCCGCCCATTCGTACCCGGAATCGCGTACCCGCAAGCGAGTGATGGCGCCGGTCAGAGGGTCGCACTGCACCGTAAAACGCGCGGTCTTAAACGGTTGGGTCAAGTCTACTGAAGCGCCGTCCGCAAGTGTCGGCGCCACCGGGGTCAGTGCCTGCAGAGTGCGCACTGCTTCCTTCGCCAATTCAGAGTCACCCAGCGCCGTCACGGCGGATGCCAGGTACGCTCGTTGTTCTGCCCATGACGCGGCGAATTGCTGATATCCGCGTGGACGTCCCTGCTCGCGATAGCGGACAAAGAGTTCGAATTCCGGCGGCACCGGGATCACCAGTGGATCTTCGCGGCGGACACGCGCGAAATCTTCCCGCGTATAGTTGATAAAATCCGCCAGCGTATTTTTCTCATCTAATCCCCAGGTGTGTTCGGCGATGAGCAGCAGGGAGCGCGTGAAAGCCTGCAACATCGGATCGTCCAGCGCCACCCTTCCAGCAGCCAACCAGGCACGACGCAATCGGCTGAGGGCGCGAAAGCCGGCGACTTTACAGGGGTCAGTGCCTCCACCATGGATCCAGGTGTCGCCGATCTCCCCTTCCACCACCGGCAACTCGTCGGCGATGCCCAACAACGCCTGTGCGAACGGTTCCATGGTCGAACCGATCACGAGATCCTGGGGAAATTGCGCGCGCAGATGGGCGAACTGCTCACTCAGCACCGCGGTGGATTGCGGTCCGTTGTTGTCGCCGGTGTGTGCAAACGCCAACGCATGATCCAGACCCGCAACAGTGCTCACCTCGCCGTAATTACCATGGTACATCATCAGCACTTCGGTTCCGGTCGGGAGGTCACGCCAGCGAAAAAGGTCGGGTACTGCCGGTGGATGACATGCCGGGTTTACACCGATATGCACAAAGCGTACACCCGCCTCAGCCAGCAACGGCACGATCGCGCGGGTGTGACCGGGCACATCGGTCATCTTTGCGGTGATAGTGGTCATGCCGAAGCGTATATCCAACGCGCGGGACAACCCCACGCCGGCACGGAACAATTCTGCGTCCAGCAGTTCGGTATGGGTGGTGAACGGCAACGCGTGCCAGCGGATATCCCCGGAGAGAATCGCCGCTTCCATCGCGCGCCGCGCCGTGTTATCCGCCTGCTCCAGGTATTCAGAAATCAGCCACGACCCGGTCGTCCACACGAAACGGTCGGCGCCCGCCTCGCGCCGCTCGCGTGCCAATGCCACCGCGCGCGGGATATATGACGTCATATACTGCCGCACGACTTCACGCGCGAAATTTGTAAAACCGACATCGAGGTGCGTTTTGAAAACGACGTGGATTTGCCGTGCCATAGACGAAAACTCCTGCTGCATATTTTCTGGCTGTTGAAAGATACCAAAGCAAAGAACGGGTGTCCAGCGTAAGACGCGTTCTACCTTTTTTCGAGCTTATTCCAAAGTCCACGCCTTCGCCGCGCAGTGTGTTTTGAAACAACTATGATGGTGATGACTCCTCCCTTGGCTGCACGCGCACTTTATGGTTTAATGCTAACCTGCATTATTCATAACATTTCGAATAATGCCACACTGAGCCCGGCATTCAATAGCTCCATGAGTTATCCGGGTAAAGACAGAGGGAGTGTTGCAATGGTTCATGTGCGCGGATTTGTACTGGGGCGCTATCCGATTCGAGGATACTTGGCCTGGGGAGACAGCGAGCGCGAAGCACTCTTTGTTGATCCCGGCGGGTGGGATGAGGTAGTCATGCAATTCCTGGAACAGGAACGGCTGCGCGTGGGGGCCATTGTCCTCACCCATGGACACTGGGACCACATCGAGGGTATAGCGGAGGCACGAACACGCCTGAACGCGCCGGTGTATGCGCATCGGGACGACGTCCACCTCCTCCCCGAGCCACCGGATGTTGCTGTCGCGGGTGATGAGGCGATCACATGCGGCGACAGGGCGTGGCGCATTCTACACGTGCCAGGACACACGGCGGGATCAGTGGCCTACGCGACCAGCGCGGTGGTCTTCACCGGCGATGCGCTGTTTGCTGGTGCGATCGGCGGCACGTCCACGCAAGAAGCGTATCTTCTCGAACGGCAGAGTATCCGCGAGCGTCTCTTTCCACTGGGCGACGACGTCCGCGTCTTTCCCGCGCACGGCCCGGCGACCACCATTGGGGTGGAACGGCGATGCAACCCGTTTTTACGCTGAGTCGCTTCGGCTAACCAAAACATGATTCATGCGGGTTAGCGTAAATCATGTGCCAACGTGAGAAACACGCTGGCGGTCCAGGTGTAGGCGCGATCACAGAGTGCTTGTCCGGTTTCGGCGTCAAAATTCTCCGAAAACCCTTCGCGTGCGCACATCAGGCAAAAACGCCGGGTCAGGTCCATGGCAAGGGTCGTCTCTCCCAGACGTTGCAGACCATCAAGCACCAGCATGGTCGAAGGCGCCCAGATCGGTCCACGCCAATAACCATTATCTTTATAATACGGACTCCTGGGGCTTTCCGTCGCCAACCCCCAGGGTGTGATGAAGCGCCCCTCCGCAGTCAACCCGTCAAGTAACGCGGTGCGTATTTCCACCGGCAGGCGCTCCCCGAGCACCAACGTCATATATGGCAACAGACAGTCAGATCCCGCCGGCGCCTCCCGTCCATCCGCGGCGCTGGGCATGGCGAAGCGTGTACCACGCCACAGTTGGGCTATCAGTCGACTTTGCAAGGTGTCTGCGGCAGTGCGCCACGAGACCGCCGTCGTCTCCCCCAGGCACTCCGCCAGGTCGGCGAGCACCTCCATTTGGATCACCAGGAAAGCTGCGCAATCCGGTGCGGTTATCGGAGATCCAGCCAGCAACGTTGTGGCGTTATCCCATCCGGAATCATTGCCATGGTAGTAAACCGGCAATCCGGTGTTGAAGGGGTCGCGGACTTCCTGCCAATAGGTGGTCATCCGCGCTAATCCGTCATAGGCGGCGCGGGCGCGCGCCGGCGTCAACAACTTCGGATTTAAGGTCATCATCCGTCGCAACGCCCAGCCATGGATGGGAGGTTTCACATGCACTAGAATTTCGTTAGTATCTGTCAGCATGTCCGGCAACGCGCCCTGTGCAGACTGGTGATCGAACGGGGAGATGAATTGATCCCAGGCCAGGTCGGGCATCCCCTGTGCCAGGGCGATGGCATTGAAGCAGTGGTCCCAACTCCACACCGCGCTCATCCAATTCTTTGACATATACATCGTCGTGCGTTTCAACAACCCGCTGGGGTTAACGAGCGCGGCCCAATTCAGATACGCCGCTTTCTCGCGCGCCGTCGCAAATTCGGCGGGGCAGGAGAGCTGTGCGGCGAGAAAAGCGGCAAATTCCACACGCACCCGCGCTACGCAATCCGTGAATGGACGCCCGGGTCGCCAGCCATCCCACTCCGGTGCGGTATCCAGCAAGGCGAACTCCGCGTCCACCGCACTGGTGATGACCACCTCACTACAGCCCGTGCCCATCCAGGGTGCATGAATCTGTAGTTCGCCTTCAACCGGCAGCACCATGCACAAACGTCCGCTGGCGATAACCCGCCAAGCGCGGGGACCACAGGGTACGGCTTGCAAGCCGGCACCCTCAGCGCACGTCAAACGCACGGCCACACCACGCGTGCTGATGCGCAGGCAGTCCGCGCCATCGAAGGCGAATTCGACGATACCGCCCTCTGCTTGCAGACGCAAACATTCCGGTGTTGGATCTTCAGTGAACGGGACAGCCCGCCCGTCAACGATGAGTTCCACCAGAAACAACGCACCGATCTGAAATACGGCGCGTATGGAACGCACGTAAACGCCCGCTGGACGCTCCCCTTCCGCGGACAGATGCGAAATGGCCAGGTATGACCCGGAACGACTGAATGCAACTTCGGCGATATCGAATAACGCGGGCATGGGTGTCCTCCAAGTAGTGTCTCTCCCGAAGTCCAGCATATTTCTTCGCGGCATCTTTTTGCGTCAGGCTTTGTCGCGATGTTCTCGTGTGTCTCTACTCGATACAGTCGAAAATCGCTTCGCGTCTCTCATGTAATTCGGCTCCCAATAGCCGAATTACATATCTGGTAGTGCTTCCGCCACGGATAGTGGGAAGCATGGCGGATGATTGCCCCCAAAATCTGCACGCGATGAAACATCCCGGACTTCAGGACAGACTCTAGGTAGCGCTTATCCGGGTTAGTACAACAGACCGTCAAGGGGATGTCAAGGATTTTTGTAAAAACAACTCTGATGGCGTACCACTTCGCTCTTCAACGGGTCTCGCGATAGTGGTATAATCACGCGGCAAAAATGCGTCACGCACGACTTGATCACATAAGCTGGTGGTTGCGCGGCGAAAAATTATGGCGGTAAGAGGTAATGGTCATGAAACTGGCGAGAATCTTCAGCGAGCACATGGTGCTGCAACAGGGACGCGTCTTCCCTGTATGGGGATGGGCTGATGCCGGGACGGCAGTGACGGTGCGCCTGGCCGGGCAGACGGCGCAGGTGGTGGCCGGTACGGACGGCGCCTGGCGTGTGACACTGCCGGCATTACCGGCCGGCGGCCCGCACACGCTGAGTGTGCACGGCGGAAGCGAAACTCTCACCGTGCACGACGTCCTGGTGGGTGAAGTGTGGATTTGTTCCGGTCAGTCGAATATGGAGTGGAGCGTGGCTGTAGCCCGCGATGCCGAAGCAGAGACTGCCGCGTCGGGTGATGACGCCCTGCGCATGTTTACCGTGCCGCAGCGCACAGCGTTGACCCCGCAGGCGACGGTTGATGGAACATGGGCCGTCGCCTCTCCCGCCACAACGGGCGCCTTTTCAGCGGTAGGATATTTCTTCGCCCGCACGCTACGCCAGACGCTGGGCGTGCCGGTAGGCATGCTGCACACCTCGTGGGGTGGTACCCCGGCGGAGGCCTGGACGAGTCTCGAAGCCTTGCAAGCGGAACCTGAGCTCGCGGAGCTGGTGGCAACATTCAACGCTTTCGCCGATGATCCTGATCCACTGGCGCGCATCACTGCGGCAACAGAAGCATGGAACGCGCAGCAGAACATGGCAATTCCCGCCATCGCCGATTTTGCGTCAACATGGGCTTCTCCAGCGCTTGATGACACGGCGTGGCCGCTGATGTCGCTCCCATCATCCTGGCAGGAAGCCGGCGTTGAGCATAATGGAGTGCTCTGGTTCCGCCTGGCTGTGGACGTGCCAGCCTCCTGGGCCGGCAAAGAGCTGACGTTAGGCATCGGCGCGGTCGACAAATCGGAGTTCACCTATTTCAACGGCGTACAGGTCGGCAGTCTGACCCATGAGCACAACCCGCAATCCTGGTGCACCCCGCGGCGCTACACGATTCCCGGCAACCTGGTACACGCCGGCCGTAATCTCATCGCCGTACGTGCCTTCAGCCATATTTACAACGCCGGCCTCACCGGGCCGGCAAATAAAATGGTCCTGGAACTCCCCGGAGAAGCGTCTATCTCGCTGGCCGGCGCCTGGCGCTATCAAGTAGAACATGACCTGGGCAACTATCGGACACCTTCTGCGGAAGTAGGTTGCCTGCAAAACCTGTCCAGCACACTCTACAACGCGATGCTTGCCCCGCTGGTCCCTTACGGAGTTCGCGGCGCCATCTGGTACCAGGGGGAATCGAATGTGGGGCGTGCGGCCCAGTATCGCGTGCTCTTCCCCGCCATGATCCGTGATTGGCGCGCGCGTTTTGGTCAGGGTGATATCTCGTTCCTTTTCGTCCAACTAGCCAACTTCCTGGCACGCAACGAAGAACCGGTGGATAGCGAGTGGGCCGAACTGCGCGAAACACAGACACAAACCCTGGCGTTGCTGAACACCGGCATGGCCGTGATCATTGATATCGGCGATGCGGATGATATTCACCCGACGAATAAACAGGACGTCGGCTACCGCCTGGCGCAATGGGCGCTGGCGCAATATTACGATCAGCAGGTCGTGGCCTCGGGTCCGCTTTTCACCAATACCGTGCGCGAAGGAAGCGCCATGCGTATCTCTTTCGCTTATGCACAGGGCCTGCACGCGAAAGGTGGTCCATTGACGGGCTTTGCTGTCGCCGGCGCCGATAGGAAATTCATGTGGGCGGACGCGCACATCGACGGCGACACCGTATTGGTCAGCTGTGCGCATGTGCCCGTGCCGGTTGCCGTGCGCTACGCGTGGGCGGACAATCCGGTGTGCAATCTGTACAACGCCGCCGGTCTTCCAGCCTCACCCTTCCGCAGCGATAATTGGGGAAAAGGGTAGCCTGCTTTATTCGCGAAGCGAATAAAGCTTTGGCTAACCTCGCATTATTCCTGTGTTCATGAATAATGCGGGGTAAGAATCCTTTACGCGTAACGTCGTCCCGCTAATCCGGCATTGGGTTGGCGGGACGATGGTGTTCTATAACCACCGGTTCAACCATGCCCGTGCTTCTTGCCACATCGCGGGTGGCGCCTCATGACCAATACCGGGATAGGCGCTGAGGCACAGGCGCGTGGGGTCGGTGTAGTGGGGAAGCGCAGCAGTGTAGAAACGCCGATTACAATCGATCTGAACGAGGGTGTCATCTTCACCATTGAGCAACAGCAGTGGACGGTCGGCAAAACGAGCGGCATGGTGAATCGGGTCATAACGCCGCACCATCGCGTCGAGTCCCGGTGGATAATAATTGGAAAAATCGTCAAACGGGACGCTGTTGGTTTGGGCGCGCAATTCCATCAAGTGTCGATAATCGCCACCGCCGATAAGCGGGGCGCCTACCGCAATACGCGAGTCATACGCCATGGCGAGCAACGTAGCGTGGCCGCCCATCGAGACACCGGTCATTCCCACGCGTCCGACGTCGATACCCAACCGCGCGGGCAGCAGGTCGATCAACAGACTGATATCCATCGCCAGACCAACGAGGCAGCCATACATATCCGTGGCATGGGATGAACTCCACCCCCCGTTGCAGGCGGGGTCGACCGTGCGGGCGCCATGATTGCGCTGGTCAATCGTGATCGCGATACACCCGTCCATCTGGAGTTCGCGACAGTAATCAAAACAGTGTTCCTTGCACCCACCACGCCCGTGTTCTACAAAAATCACCGGGACTCTGGTGCGTTCGGCGCCAAAAATCACCACGTCAAGTCCGGCTAAACACACATGGAGAGGGGCATCAATCATGTCATGCTACCTCAAGTCAGAGTGCTCGGGACACTCAGGCTTCCCTGATGCTACTCTGCAGCTGTTGCACAAGGTACGCATGCGCGTCGCGAAGCGTTTCATGCGCGTTTTCATAAACCACCTGGGTCATTGCTTCGTCGTAGCTTGCCCAGCAAAAGGCGACATGCTCCCAGGAGATACGAATTTCGGAAGTGGTGACGCGCGCGAGGAAATAGACGACGTCCTTTTTCACCAGCAAGCGCCCGCGATGGTACGTATAATGCACGAGACGGCGGAATTCGGGGTCCAGGTCCACTTGAGATAATCCGGCTTCTTCGGCGATTTCGCGCCGGGCGGCTTGCTGCTCGGATTCTCCCGCATCGATTTTCCCCTTCGGAAACCCCCAGGGTTTGCCGGGCGCCGGTTGCAATAATAGATAGCTCAGTTCTCCCGCATCGGTTATCCGGTACACCACCGCTCCCGCGGATTTTTCAATCGCCATGCTCGTCTCGACCCCCAGGTTAGCGATGGCAATTTCCTGAGCGTGCCTTTCGATCTGCACACTCCATCACCGGCGCATTTCGCCGATCTTCGCCATCCTGTGGCGGATAGTATAGCGAAATCAGGAAAAGGCGTCCACACGCGCAGACTGACCTTCCTGGACAATTCAGTCAATGATGACTGTCATGCATAGCTGAAAAGCCGAAAAAAGCACCGGTGAAACTATTATCACCACGGCCAGTGATAGTCTGCAGCAATATTATATCAATAATGCCTGTTCTACTTTTCGCTGGTCGATAGATGTGGTATAACATTTTAATATACGTAAAGGGGCAAGATACCCCCTTATGAAGGAGTGTTCACATGGGCTCTAAATGTTCAGGATTCACGTTGATCGAATTATTGGTCGTAATCGCGATAATTGCGATCCTTGCGGCAATCCTCTTTCCCGTCTTTGCCAAAGCGCGTGAAAAAGCGCGCCAGACATCCTGTATTAACAACCAGAAGCAAATAGCGACAGCCACGCTGATGTTTGCGCAGGATCACGACGAACTCCTGCCAGAGGCATCGGGATTTTGGGGCAGCATCAATCTGGATAAAGGCGTCTTGATCTGTCCGACCGCCGGGCGCAAAGTAGCCTTCGGATATGGCTTTAACAGCAATTTCGGGGGCAAGGCCCTTGGTGAATTGCCCTCGCCAGAAACCGCACTGCTGACCGCCGATGGCGCCACTTCCGACGGGTTGCTGGTCGCGATGTCGGATATCGATAAACGTCACAGCAATAAAGCCGCCTGCGCTTTTGTTGACGGCCATGTAGAGGTTACCAGCGACATCCCCTCTATCGCGGTTGCCGATATTGATCTAATGGACCCCGCGGTCACCCCCAGTGGTGGCGCGACCTTTACGAATCCCTACCCCTCCGCACCGGCAACCGCCGCCTGGACACGCAATCCCGGGGCTGACAGTCAATGGCGGCTTTCCGGACCCTGGGGCGCTGCTGTCGTAAACGGCTATACGGCCAGTATGGACCCGGACGATGGACTGCCCGCCCCGTGCATCGGTGTGGGGCAATACGGTGGCGGCAATTCGGTAGAACTGTTCCGTGAATTAGGCGCGAACACCAGCATCAAACAATGGGTGGTGGAAGGCGACGTAAAGATGGCGCCCGGTGGCAACCGTGGTCTTTACATTAACGTCCTCGACGACACCAATGCGATAATCGCCTCCATCAAACGTGAAAGCGTCACCATCACTGGCACGCAGAAACTGGCCTTTAACGGGAACTACCTCTATCCCTTTGGCACCGCGGACACCGATGCCGCATTAAATGCGTTGACTGGGAAGTGGATGCATTTCAAAATCACCGGGTACGGCAGTAAAGCACTACTCGAATACGACAACAAACGTTGGGAATATGCCACCATCGGGGGCAAAGGCGACCGCCCCACCCGCGTGGATATTTTCAGCGAGAACTGGGGCCACAGTGGTTTCATCTACGTCGACAACTTGAAGTGGGGCAAAAAGTAATCGTCCTACCAAGGCAATTACACTAACTACTGTGCTCAGCAAACACCCTCGGCGGCTGCCACTGTCCGAGGGTGTGACCTTCGCGGAAAGTTATCTCATCTTCTCACTTCACCCCACGATACCAATAACGACTTTCAATGCGGTCGTATTCTGTCCATGCTTTGCTGGTATCGCCGGAAGTCAGCATCTCAATGCAGTGGGTGGCTTTCGCTTCCAGATTATCCACCGCGTGAAGGATCACGGCTTCCAGGGTTTGCGGCAGCACGGGAGCTCCGTATTCCGCCTGTCCATGATGACTGAGGATCAAGTGGCGAAGACGCAGCGCGAGGTGTTGGTCTATCTGCAGTTCGCGGGCAAACTGGTCAACCAGCCGATCGCCGTTCACACAATGACCCTCCAGCCGCCCCAGATCGGTATAATCAATGGCGAGTTGCCAGGCGAATTCATTAATTTTTCCGATATCATGCAGCAACACCCCGGCCAGGACCATATCACGATCAGCCAGCGGGTAGCACTGACAGGCGGCATCGGCCAGCGCCGCCTGGCGTACGACATGTTCCAATAACCCGTGCAGATACGCGCTATGCATGCCTTTCGCCGCCGGAGCCGCACAATAGCGGGTGCGGATGTCCGGATCCGCGAAAATCGTGTGCAACAGCAGCGACAATTCAGGATGCTGAATCGACGCGATCCATTTATCTAGTTGCACTTCCAATGCCGCGACGTCGCCAGGGTAGGTCGGTAAAAAGTCCGCAGGATCAATCGGTTCCAGCCAGGGTTCTACCGTGTCCAGCACAAGCTGTGGATTCCCCTGATAGGCATCGCATTTCCCGACGATGGTGACCACGCTGTTCTCCGCAATACGGGCCGCTTGCTCCTCGGCATTCGTGAAGACTTTGGCCTCCAGAGAAGCGGTGCGATCACTGACGGTCAACGCCAGATAATTCCCTGGCTTATTCTTGAAGGGTAATAATTTCATCGATTTACAGACTGCTTGCGTTCGCACCGGCATACCTTCGAGCAAATCACCCAGCATCACTTTGGACAACGTATCACCTCCCTGCGCTTCAGTCCGCAATAGACTAGCCCGGAAATAATGACGGGCTAGTCTAATCACTATTGTAACAAAGAACCGTGCGCGTGTGGAAGTTCGACTCTGGTGGATAGAAAACGCCACAATTGCCCGTATTGTTCATGGTTACTTCCCTGTATTATTCATAACAGTTCGAATAATGCCACAGTTAGCCCGGCAGTCAATTCGTTCATGAATTATCCGGGCAACACGAAGCATATTTCGCCGAGTGAATAATGCGGGTTATCAATCGCGGGAGCAAAGCCAGAACACGAGTTTCAAGTTTCACAAGAAAAAAGGATGGTACTCCCCCTTGTCGAAACAAAAAGGTTGACGATATTATTATCTGCGTCCGCCATTCTATAAGGGGGGATCATGGCCGGGATTTTTAGATTTGAAGATGCTATTGAATTTGCCGAGAATCCCGAACCACGCTGTCCATGTGTGATGTTGCTGGACACATCGAAGTCGATGCGCGGTGAGGCGATTCAACAGTTAAATCACGGGTTGGTTGCTTTTCATGACAATCTGGTACGCGACTCGCTTGCTGCGCGACGTGTTGAAGTGGCTGTCGTGAATTTCGGCAAGGATGTTCGTGTGGTCCACGATTTTGTGTCAGTGGATTCATTCACCCCACCAGTGTTGGAAGCCGGGGGGTTGACTCCCATGGGCACTGGAATATTGAAAGCGCTGGACCTGCTTGAAGCGCGCAAAGCCGCGTATAAAGCGCATGGCGTTCCCTATTATCGCCCGTGGATCTTCATGATCACCGACGGTAAGCCCAAGGGCGAACCAGATGGGACCATCGATGAAGCTGTGCGGCGTCTGCGCGAAGACGAAAATAACAAACGCGTGGTGTTTTTCGCGGTCGCGGTGCGCGGCGCCTACATCGAGAAACTCCGTGAAATTTCCGTGCGCCCTCCTGTGACCCTCGATGGGTTAAACTTTGTCGAACTCTTCGTCTGGCTCTCCCGTAGCACACAGCAGATCGCGCATTCACAGGTTCCCTTGCCACCCCCGGGTGGAGGCAGCTTCTGATGGCGGTTCCGACCTCGCCAGAGGCAAACAAGCTCCCCTACACCTGGCGTGTGGTGGGCGCGTCAGTTCGTGGAGTCAGCCACTTCAAGAGCGATCTCCCCTGCCAGGATGCGCATGTCTGGCGTGAGATCCCCGGCGGCGCCGTGGTGTTGGCCGTTGCGGATGGCGCCGGATCGGCTCCGCTGTCCCAACTCGGCGCTGCGCGCGCCGCGGTTTCCGCGACGGAATGGGTCGCGGAACTGATGAAAGGCACCTGGCCGGAGACGGATGAAGATTGGCTTGGCTTGCTCGCAGCCTGCCTGGAGACCGCGCATGAAGCGGTGAATCTGGCCGCAAAAAAACGTAAAGCCCCGGTACGCGATCTGGCCACGACATTAATTCTGGTGGTGGCAACTCCCCGAGTGGTTGCGGCTGTCCAAGTGGGCGATGGTTGTGCAGTAGTGCTGGACTCCGGTCAGACGCTGGTCCCGGTCACCGCGCCACAGCGTGGTGAATTTGTAAATGAGACGCTCTTTTTTACCTCACCTGATTACCTGAAAGCCGCCCAATTCAAAATTTGGCATGGTTTGGTCGCCGGAGTCGCTATCCTCTCGGATGGGTTGCAAATGCTGGCGCTGCAGCTGCCGGATGCGACACCTCACGCCGCCTTTTTCCAACCGTTGTTTCGGATGACAACTGAACACCAAGACATGCGCGAGGCTGAGTTCCAATTGCGTAGCTTCCTGCAGTCGGATCGCATCACGTCGCGCGCTGATGATGACCTTACAATCGTCATGGCGACACTGCATCGAACACCCTAAATGGTCGTGCTTTATGGATTTACGCCCGGAACAGAGTGCACAAATCATCACGTTGGAAGAACCACCTATTGCCAGTGGCGGTGAAGCGAATATCCACGCCGTCGCCGGTTCCGAGCAATTTGTAGCCAAGATTTATCACAATCCTTCAGCAGAGCTCGCGTTGAAAGTCGCCACCATGATCGCCAGGCCTCCGGAAGATCCGATGCGTGCAACGGGTCATCCCTCGATCGCCTGGCCCTTGGAACGCTTGTGGACCGCGGACGACGATCCGCGTTTTGTCGGGTTTCTCATGGCGCGTGTGCACAACATGTGGCCCATTTTTCACTTCTATAATCCCAAAACGCGACGCATGCTCAGCCCGTTATTCCACTACAAATATCTGGTGCGCACCGCACGAAATCTGGCTGCGGCCTTTAATGCCATTCACGCACGTGGGTACGTAGTAGGGGATGTCAACGAATCCAACATTCTGGTGAGTGAAACCGCGCTGGTGACGATCGTCGACACCGATTCCTTTCAGGTTAATACCAATGAACACATTTATCGTTGTCCCGTCGGAAAACCTGAGTTCACCCCCCCTGAATTGCAGGACGTGAATTTCCGCGATGTCGACCGGCGTCCTGAACACGACGCGTTCGGGTTAGCCGTGATGGTATTCATGTTGCAAATGGAAGGTATTCACCCCTTTGCCGGCCGTCGTGTTGATGGGGGTGAGCCGGAAACGCTGGGCGAGCGTATCGCTGATGGTCATTATCCGTATAGCGTGTTGCGTCGCGGCATCTATGAACCGATGCTGCTCGCGCCCCCGATCGGCATCTTACATCCCGACACACGCCAGCTCATTCGCCAATGTTTTGAAGTCGGTTTTAGCCGCCCCTCGGGCCGTCCAAATGCTGCGGCCTGGCAACGCGTGCTGGATACCGCGGAAGAAAACCTGACCGAATGCACCATCAATCCGCAGCATCACTACCGTCTGGGCATTGGCACCTGTCCCTGGTGCGAGCGCACCGCGAAGTTCAACGGCTGGGATCCCTTCCCATCCCGTGAAGTCGTCGCTCGGGGAGAACACCTTCCGCCTCCCGGCTAGTTAGTTGCGCGCCGGCCGCAGGCGTTCATAGAGTGCGCGCACGCGGCGCAAATGTTCCTCGGTACTCGAATGCAGTGCAGACAATAATCGCTTGGATTCCACGGCTTCCGTGAAAAAGATGCTAAAGAAATTCTTCTCCAGGATCGTTTCTTCAATGTCTTTCGCAATCGACAACGCCTGCAACATGGTAATCCGCTCTGTTTCCGCTTGTTGAATCAAACGCGTGAGATAATCCAGGAACAATTGGTATGCTTCCGGCGAGAAACGCTCCTCGTTGAAACTAATCGTACCTTCTTTCAAATGCGTATAGAGTGTGCGTACCCACACGGCATGGGTATTTTCCTCCGCGGCTAGATCCAACCAGAAAGTGGCGTGCTCTGCCAACCGCCGTGCATATATGCGATACAGATCACCGATGCGTGTTTCACTTTCAATGATCTGGGTGAACACCAGCATTTGCTCACGTGTCACAACCATAACAATTCCATCCTTTCACTTCCCCACATCACAAGCCGCATCATTCATGAACGCATGAATAATGCTTCGGCTAGCAGCCTGCGGATAAAGTATCATTGTGCGCTGCTGCCGAGATTTTCGCGTCAGGCGAACACGATATCTGCAACTCTATGCAGGCATAGACGGCAGATATCGTGTGAAGCATCACACGAAAAGATCGGTGGCAGCGCCGACGAGACTTTATCCGCGGGCTGCTAGGGAAGAATCCCGATAAGTGCCACGCGACAGGTGGTACCGGTACAGTTCGGCCCGTTGCCATGCAACACTTCAAGTTCGAATTGATGCGGGGTGAGTGGCAGATCGCCAGCGATCATGGTCAAACGGTACCAGCCCTCTGCGCCGCACCAGTCCGGTCGCTCTCGATTGACGACCACCCATTCCCCACCGTCAATACGGTAGCGAAATTCCGACGAATTACGTCCAAAATCGAATCCCAACGTGAGTCCACTACCGGTGAAAGCGAAGGCCAGTCGCGCTCCAGGAGCGGATGATTCCAGCACTTGATCAATCCATTTCATCGCCGGCCACCGTTTAAGCTGCCAGGGACCTTCAAGCGTGACCGCAGATAATGGCAACGTCATAGCGGATTCCCAGTTCGCGCGATCCAGCGGAGACGGTCGCGCACTACCCACCGGCAGCGGCGAGTGTATATTCTCACCACACAGCAGGCATTCCAGCAAACCGGTCACCGCCTGCGCATAACTCCAACTACCACGAAATTGGGGATGCAACCCATCCGGTAGCCATTCTTCCCAGCGCATGCGGCCAGCTTGAACTTCTCGCAAGGCATGCAGCCCCATCCAGACCGAACTGATGCCGTAGTGCGCGGCGAGCACTTCAAAATCCCCGATAGTTGCCGGTACCATGCCGGCGAGCATATCCGTATACATATCCTGGCCAAAGGTGTAGGTCAGCAGTACATCGCGTCCGGCACCGGCCAGGAGTTTCCGCAGCAAGCCTTCGCGGGTACGCGCGCGTTTTGTGGGTGGCTCACCGCCATCGTTCACGGCAAACTCCACAAAGACCAGGTCGCAGTCGTGCGCCAGAATATGCGGTTCAGCCAGAAAAACTGCCAGGTCGCTGCCGGTGGCGCCGATTGCCGCGTTTTCCACCTGGATGCGGTTTTGTGGGAAACGTTCAATGAACCAGGCGATGACCGGTTCCGGCCAATTATAAGGTACCCGACCATCGGTAATTGACCCGCCAAGGAACCCCAGGGTCACTGGTGCTCCTGCCGCGATCTTCTGTCGTGTGCGACACAAGCCACTCCGTTGTTGATGAATGATCATACAGAACCTCGTTCGCAATAGCCGTCAAGTAAAAAAACCCGTGCGGGGGCGCCGTCCGCATCGCCTAATTTCAATGGGGCGCAACAGAGAAGATAATCACCAACCGGCACGTTGGCCAGTGCCAACGTTTCGACGATCACGACTCCAGCGCGTAACAGGAGACGGTGCACCGCGCCATCTCCCTCATAGGGTTCAATTGATGGACCATCTACGCCGACGAGACGAATGCCGTGTGCCAGCAACCTTACGGCAGCATCATACGTCATACCGACAAATTCCGTATCGAACATCGTCGTATCCTGCTGCCAGCGCCGTGAGTTGCGCGTGCGGATCAACAAACGCTCTACACCAGCAAGATTGACACCCTCCAGCGCGTCCACGGTAATGTCCTGGTCAGCATCCGGTATTGCAATCACCCGGCAAGGACCGATCAGTATGGTGGGATCAGTTTGGTCTATCGTCGCCGAGTTTACTATAAAATGCGCGGGTGCATCGACGTGGGTACCGGCATGACTTCCCATCGTCCAGCGAGAAACGCGCACCGCATCACCAATCATTTCACAGTCAATCTTCGGATCACCCGGCCACACCATAAGTGTTGATGTGATGACCAGAGATAGATCATAGATCATATGCGCAAGTGTAATCAGTTCTTCAGACACTGTAAAGGTATAGTTGTGACGGAAAACGGGTACGCATTCGCGGTAAGATCAATTGCTGCGTTATCCGCGCGGCGAAGAAAAGCTCCGGCGAATTACAGCAATATCGAATTGTCATGGATAATGCTGTGGGGAAAATATGGAATATTTTCATACCGGACTAGCTGTAGCATTATTCGCTTCGCGAATAATGCGGGCTAGTCAAACACTCCACATCCCGAACAAAAGCATATCAGTGTTCCGCATGGATGAATGGGTGAACATGTCGTATAATAGAGCTGGTTCACCCGCATTATTCATGAACGCATGAATAATGCCCCAGTCAGTCCGGCAGTCAATTCGTTCATGGATAATCCGGGCTAAGGACAACACCGTGCTAATTTTGGTGCGGTGTGCGCAGTTTACGGACGCCCCACCCCAGGAGTTGTATAATCAGTATGACCATCGAGCAGACAGGCGATAACCAACCGGCTGAATTGCATGACGATGTTCTTCCCGTCGATGAAGCGGTGCAGACCGAAGACGAACTCCGCGAAGCCAGCGCTCTGGTCAACGCGCTGGTCAAAGCGGTCAAGGCCTTCCGCTACTACCCTCCGGAATATCCGCTGCTGAAAACCTTCTACCAGGATCTCCTCGCAAAGCTTGCCGTCTTCCTGCGTGAATACTATGCACTGGCGCTGGCGGTCGATGAAAGCCGTTTTATCGTGCATGGGCATACGCTTTATGAGACCAAAGAATTGAAGTCAAGTGTTCCGTTCTTGCTGTATCGGGATGGCATCCGCCAGGTACGTTTCACTGATGGCCTTGAAGAGCGGGAGATGCAAAGTTTCCTCGACATCCTGGTACAATGCGATCAGATTGATCATCGCGATGATGATATTGTCACCATGCTCTGGGAACGAGATTTTCTGCACATCGACTATGTTGCCGTCGACGATTTTCTTGAAGACATTGACATCGTCATCCCCGATACGATCGAGGAATACCGCGAACACCAGGCGCCAGCTCCCTTTACGCACCAGATCGAAATCAATCTTACCGAACAGACGCCGGACGAAGCGCAGCAAGCGCAACCCCCGGCCAACTTCCACGCGTTGACGACGGATACTGACATCTATCAATTAACGGCGGAAGATCTGGAACTCCTTCGGCAAGAGGTGACGGCGGAAATCGCCCCGACAGCGGTGTATACCACAGCGGCGTTACTCTGTGATGTCTGCCCGATTGAACACGATCCGGATATCTTTGAAGCGAGCGTGGATATTCTGCGCAATATTTTAGAGGCGATGCTGAACAGCAACGATTTCACGCGGGCGAATACATTATTAAAGCGCATCCATTTACTCCTCAAAACCGAAATACCAGATACCAGGCGCGCGGAGTTATTACGCGGTCTGTTGGAATTGGCCAGCACCCCCGAACGCATTGCCAATGTCATGAAGTTACTGCAAGGTGATGAAACCGGAGAACGTTCAAGCGAACTCCAGGAATACCTGTCGCTGCTGCTGCCGCAGGTCGTCCATTCGATTGTGCCATACTTGCCTGAGTTGCGACATGAGCGCGCACGCACACTGTGCAGCGTCGCGCTGGCGGAAATTGTTCGCCCAACTCCTGAACAATTATCCCGGTATCTGGACGATAGCCGTGCCGTGCTGGTACGCAGCCTGGTGCAGACCCTGGCTATCATCGGTGGTGAACGCGTCATCTCGAATTTAAGTAAAGCATTTCAGCACCATGATGTTGGCGTGCGCGTGGCCGTACTCACTGCGCTTCGCGAGATTCCGGGCGCGGGGGCCGAACGCTTGCTGGTTCGTGGTCTCGCCGACAGCGATATGCAAGTACGCAGCAAAGGTGCACTCGGTTTGGGACAACGCCGCACACAGACCGCGTTAGCCCCCCTGCTCCACGGTGTCCACGCGAAAGGATTCCGCCACAAACACCCGCAGGAAATCAAAGCGTACTTTGAAGCGGTTGGCCTGGCCGGTTTTTCAGATGCGATAGATGCGCTACGCGACGCCCTCTTCCATCGCGTCTGGTTCAATCGGGGGAATATTGATGCCGTGCGCACACATGCGGCGCGCTCCCTGGCGACACTTGGCAGCAAGGACGCGCGCGCTATTCTATTGGAAGGCACGGAATCGCGCGATCCAACGATCAAACAGGCGTGCATCCAGGCCTTGAAACATGCGAAATGAGTGAATGGATATGACGGAACAGACACCAAAAGTCACCGCGGCCCTGGCTGCGTTGACTGAAGGTGACACCTTCGAGTTCAATATCGACGACGACCTCCCCAAGCATGCCGGGGAGGCACTGATTGTTGCCTTCCATCGCGCCTTGAAGGGTGCCGGCTTCTATGATCGCAATAACCCCTCACTCACGCGATTGGTCCAGGAAGCGGTACGCACCATCACCAGCATTCTGGGGCAAATTGATCGGTTGTCCGTAAAGATCATTCGCGATGCCTGTTTTTGTAATAAAGCACTCATCCGCATCACCGCGGATACTTTTCTTAATTACAAAGGATTTATTCAGCAGATGCATCTCTGTGGAATTCGCGAAATTGAATTCTTGCGCGAAGTCCAAATACACGACCTGACCGAATTTATCTTTCTTCTTCATGAGTTGGAAGTCAACCGTGAGGACAACTTTGACTTCATTCAGTCAGAGATTGCGACGCGTGACATTTGTGGCATCGTCATCCATAAACAGGGAAAAATGGACGGGGAACAGGATCTCGACGATCCGGAAACTCTGCGCCGGCAGTCGAAAGAAGTCTACTTTTCCACTATCGGCGTCATCAAAGAACTCATGGGCAATGCGGTGGGAAGCGATGCGTTGGATATGCGGAAAGCCAAACGCCTGATGCTCAACACAGTGGATATCGTATTGCGCGACGAGTCGACCTTGCTGGGCCTGGCGAATATCAAGAGTTACGACGATTACACTTTTAACCACTCAGTGAATGTGGCGATCTATGCTATCGCCTTGGGCCAACGCGTCGGACTCCCTAAACGCTACCTGGGATTTCTGGGCATCGCCGCGCTGTTCCATGATATCGGCAAGATCGAAATCCCCCTGGAAATTCTCAACAAGCCCGGTCCGTTAAACCCCGATGAATGGGAAGTTATTGAAACACATCCCTTGCGCGGGACGGAAATGCTCATCAAATTGAAAGGCTGGGGGGAATTATCCTCGCGTATCATGGCGGGTGTGTTCGAGCACCACATAAAATACAATATGACCGGGTATCCGGCGATCACTGTTCCCCGTAAAACCTCGTTGTTCAGTCGCATTATCACCATCGCGGACTGCTACGATGCTTTGGGCCGTCCCCGTGTGTATCGACGCGTCCCCTATGTGTCAGAAAAAATCGTTGAATTGTTCCTTTCGCGTCGCGGGTTTGATTTCGACCCGGTATTGGTGAAGGTGTTCATCAACATGATCGGCGTCTTTCCGGTGGGATCCCTGGTCCTCCTCAACACCAATGAGATCGGCGTCGTGGTGCGCGCGCCGGAAGAAACGTCGGTCCTCAACCGTCCGCATATCCACTTACTCCAATATAACAACGGCAACATGGAAAAGAAGGAAATCGTTGACCTTACCGAAACGGATGAAACTACCGGGCGGTATAAACGGAGTATCATGGAAACCCTCAACCCGCAAAACTACAATATCCGGGTCGACGAATTTTTTGTATAGCGCGCCATATTCGCGAAGCAGAAGCTGTTAGCCCGGATAATCCATGAATGAATTGACTGCCGGGCTGACTGAGGCATTATTCGAAATGTTATGAATAATGCAGGTTAGGGCTATAGTTTCCTGTTACCTCGGGTTTGCACCAAAGTCTGTCGGTTTCCCTGGTCGTCCTTTTTTTGTTTTCTTCACTTTTGGCGGAAGCGACTGCACATAGGCGGCAGCGCGCTGCAACCAGGTGAGAAATGCAGTGTCATCAGCAAACAGGTCGGGGGGGATGACCACGTATTCCGACATTACCATCCCGGGCATTGGCGTGAAATGCGTCGTATCCACGGCCGAGAAGAGGGATTCCTGGTCGGCGAGCGACAGCCGCAGGAAGATGCTCTCCTGATGTGCGCCGGCGAAAAGATGGGACTGTAAAAAGTAGGCGGGGCATCCAAACATCGGCCGCAATTCCGCCGCGGGGATCATCGCCAGCAAGTGAGCCAGGCGCGCAACATGGGCCGGGGGAACTTTTGTCCAGGACATTTTTCACCTCCCGGACCTTCTGTGTGGTCAACCGAGAACCTCCCCACTGGTCCGTACGCTCATCCGTCCCTTACCCAAATCTGCGTCAGGTAAACATCATTTTAGCAGTGGGTCTTTGCAATTTTCGCATTGCGTGATATACTCGTCAGGTGATTGTTGTGTTTGGTGGTACTGGTTGATCTATCGGCCGGGCCTCATTCGAGTTAGAGCGTGTCCCAAAGTCCGGGATATTTCATCTCGCGCAGATTTTTGGGGCAGGCGCGAAGCGATTTTCGACTGTATCGAGAAGAGACACACGAGAAAATCGCAACAAAGTCTGGCGCAAAAAGATGCCGAGAGGAAATATCCCGGACTTTGGGACACGCTCTAGTAATCTGCGCACCAACCGCCCACTAACGCTGGCAACACTGATTCCCCTTTTCAGGAGTTGTGGTCATGAGTTACACCGACAAAGCATTGGCATGCCGTGACTGTAGCAAAGAATTCGTCTTCACGGCGGGCGAACAGGAATTCTACGACACGAAAGGCTTCACCAATCAGCCGACACGATGCCCGGAATGCCGCGCCCAACGCAAGTCATCAAGTTCTTCGCGGAACAGCGGTCCGAAGACCATGCACGCGACGGTCTGTTCGTCTTGTGGGAAAGAGGCGCAGGTGCCGTTCCTACCACGCGGCGATAAGCCGGTATACTGTTCGGATTGTTTTCAGAGCCAGCGCAGCCCGCGCTGGTAATCCGCGAATGCAACCTGCGCCGACCGGGCGTTCTCCCAACCGGAGGACGCCCGGTCGGTGCACGGGCTCTCCCCGCTGTTTCCAGCATCCTTGCCGGGTTAACCCGCTTTATTCGCGAAGCGAATAAAGCTTCGGCTAGCTGTAGCATTATTCGAAATGTTATGAATAATGCAGGCAAGGGATTCACCGCTCGTGCCGCGAAAAGACAGCATGGAAGAGTGCTACATTCCCAAGTATTTTTCGTAACCTTCCAGGACTGTGTGAAAGAGACGACGTGTATGGTTGTAGAGATTGCCGTGGAAGTCTGCCGCCCCGGTGCGACCTTGCCGCGATATGCACATCCGACCGATGGCGGGATGGATGTCAGTTGCCTGGAGGAAGTGACCATCCCGGCCGGCGCGACGGTCATTGTGCCCACCGGGTTGAAAGTGGCGGTTCCGGAGGGGTGGATGTTATTGGTCTTTCCCCGCTCCGGAGTGAGCGCAAAAACAGGATTGCGGGTTGCCAATAGCCCGGGATTGATCGATGCCGGATATCGCGACGAGATCGGCATTATCCTGCACAATACCGGTGTGGAGTCCATCACGTTATCCGCCGGTGCGCGGATTGCGCAATTTGTGTTAGTGGCGCGGACGGAAATCCGCTTTCTCCCCGTCTCCTCAGTCGCCGAGATCGGCGCCAATCGCGGTGGCGGATTCGGGCATACAGGCGCGTGACCGGCACGATGTGCTGAATAGGGGGAAGGAATCACTCCTCCTTCGCCGCGACACCTTCGCGCTCACCACCCAGGACGACGGCGATACTCCTGGGCCAGAGCACACCCACCTTCATGGCAGGGATCCCAGGCACAGTCCGCGCCTAAATTATCGTAAATAATCGGCACACGGTCTTGCAGCAGGGCGCGAATGCGACGAAACAAGGCGCGAATCTCCCATTGTGCGCGACTGCACAGGCGCTTGCGGGAGATTTCCAGCACCTGACGGCCATTCAACGTCATCATTAATTCGGTTTCACAGGCGTTCGGCAAAATGAAACGCGCATCCTCATTGATCATCGCCGCGGCGGCCTCCGGGTCGGCGGCATGCAACAACTCCTGAAACGCGGCATACTCCCCACCAAGGTGCGCCATGAGTGTACGATAACGCGCCAGTGCTTCCGGACTTTGTTGAATTCGTTCGGGCACGACATAACGGAATCCGGCTTTATCGACATAGCGCTGGCTCTGCTGGGCATAGGAGGCGATGCGATGACGCACCAGTTGATGCGAACAGGCGCGCGAAATGCCGCGAATAGCAAAGTTAAAGGTTAAGTGTTCCAGAATGCCCCAGTGCCGATGACAGAGCACATGGTCACGCAACCAAACGCCCATCGCCTCTTCGGTCTCCAGTGGCGTGACGGCGGCAAATCCCCCTTTGCTGTAACAGACGCGGGCAGCGGCATACGCGGGGAACAGGCTGCCGGTCCAATGAAGTAACTCAACGTGCAGGGAGATTTCGCGATGTGTGTCAGTGGTCATACACGGCTCCTAACCTGCATTATTCATAACCTTTCGAATAATGCCACAGTTAGCCCGGCAATCAATTCGTTCATGAATAATCCGGGCGAAAAACGCTATATCTATGGTATCGGTTATTGTAACACACTAACCAGACTCCGTATAGCCAGGGAGACGACGAAAGGGCGGCGCAAGATCGATGGTCACCGCCGCCACGCGATGGAACAGCAGTTCGGTAAGACGGGACGAAAACGAAAATATTCTGTATACTACCCCGGATCACTCGCCCGGATTATTCATGAACAGATAAATAATCCGGGCTCGGGAGATAGCCGGGAAGACTTTGCATGCGGATGGAACCATGGCCAGCGTTTATCTACAAGTCCAGAATATCAGTAAAGCGTTCGGGGAAGAAGAACTCTTCACCGACGCCTCACTCCAGGTGCGCGAAGGGGAATGTGTGGGGTTAATCGGGCCGAATGGCGCCGGGAAATCCACACTGTTCCGGATCATAACCGGTGAAGAACAATCCGACGTCGGCGAGGCCATCGTCCCACGCGGGGTACGCGTCGGATATTTGACGCAAGACGCGGATACGATTGCCGGCAGTACGGTACTCGCCGAATTGCTGGCGTCACATGAAGAAATCGTGGCCATTACCGCCCGCATGCATACACTGGAGGCGCGCATGGCCCTGCCGGGCGCGCATGACGAGATCCCCTCCTTTGATCGTTTGCTCCACGAACACGCCCGGTTAGCGGAGGACTTTCACCGTTTGGGCGGCGACATGCTGGAGATGGATGCCGTGCGCATGCTGCGTGGACTGGGGTTAGGCGAAGAAATGGAATACGCGGAAGTCGCCACCCTCTCCGGCGGACAAAAACGCCGCCTGGCACTGGCAAAATTGCTCCTTTCCGCGCCGGATTTGCTGCTGCTGGACGAGCCGACCAACCATCTGGATTTAACGGCGATTTCCTGGCTGGAAGATTTCATCCGCGCATACCGCGGCGGTGTGCTGATCGTCTCCCATGACCGCTTCCTGCTCGATCGCGTGGCGAACCACATCGTAGAGATCGAGGATTGCCGACTGCGCCAGTTTGACGGCAACTACACCGCGTACCATGAGAAAAAAATCGCGGAAAACGCCGCGATGCTCAAACGTGCGGAAAGCATCGCCCGAGAACGCGCCCGTCTGGAAGAAAGCATCCAGCGTCTCTTCAGCTTCCGTCAGTTCACGCGCATGCGGAGCCTGCAGAAACAGCTCTACAAACTGGAGTCGATCACGTTGCCCGGCGAAACGGAAAAAAGCCGCATGGTGTTCAAGCCGCGACGCGCCAGCGGTCGCGAAGTGCTGGCGGTGCGCGAGGTGCGAAAGCGCTATACAGATACCCCATTACTGGAAGAGGTAAATTTCAGTGTCTGGCGCCATGAGCGCGTGGCGCTCATCGGCCCGAACGGTTGTGGGAAAACCACCCTGTTGCGGACTCTAGTGGGTGAAACGCACGCCGATGCCGGCGATATCCACTTTGGCCACCAGGTTGACTGGTACTACTATGATCAGGAAGGAAGCAACCTGGACCCGCGCCACACCGTGTTGCAGGAAGTGCAGGGCATTGCCCCGCATTTGCCGATGTCCGAATTGCGCGGCGCACTGGCGCGCTTCCTCATCTTCGCGGAAGATGCGGAGCGCCCGGTCAGTACCCTGTCGGGGGGGGAGCGCAGCCGGGTTTCGCTGGCGATGATGTTCCTGTCCGGCGCCAATTTGCTCCTCCTCGACGAGCCGACAAATCACCTGGATATCGATGGTAAAGAAGCGCTGGAAGACGCCCTGGCTGATTATACCGGCACGGTACTGATGGTGTCCCATGATCGTTACTTCATCGATCGCATCGCGACGCGCGTGCTGGAACTGGACGGGGGTGTGATACAGGAGTATTTTGGCAACTACAGCGATTTCCTGAAGAAGAAAGTGGAGCACGCCTCGCGTGCCGTTGCTGCTACGGTCAAAACACGTGTGCCGGAACCGCCGGCGCCCATAGTAGCGGTCGCGCCGAAACGACGCTCATTGCAATTTTGGCAACGCCGGCAAGGGGAAGTGGAAACCACCATCGCCGCATTGGAAGCCCGCAACGAACAGTATACAGCGGAACTTGCCGACCCCAGCCTGTACAGCGACGGTCGCCGCGCGGTGCAAGTCACCGCGGCGCACCAGCAACTCGGGGAGCAACTACGCGAAGTGTATGCAGAATGGGAGGCTATCTCCCGTGAAATTCAGGCCTGGGAACAGACCGAGGAGCTGGGGCGGAAGTAAGGGTCGATCCGAATGATTCGACGCGGTAGAAAACAGCCCACGGCAGCAATGTCGTGGGCTGTAACTTATTCGACCTGATCATCATCGCGGGCGAACGCCGGTGGCGGTGAGGCATCCATCGATGTTTCAAACGGCGAGGGCGCCGGGGCAACGGGGGCCTCGTTTTTATGCCCCGCCATTTCAATGAAGGACGTATGCTTGGCATGTTGGAGCAAATCTTTTGCCGTGCGGCGCTCCTTCAAGGCCAGCACCGCGCCCGCGCAGACCAGCACAATAATCAACCACTGTGCGCCAAGGCGCGTCAGGTCCAGATGCACCCCATAGCCGGGTTGCATGATCGGGTAAGGCGCTTTGATCGGCGGTGGCGGTGTAAAGAAGAAGCAATAGGGGCCAGGCCGTTCACTGAATAGCCCGGCAGTCGCAACAGTATACCGCCAGGGGGGGAAGAGAAACATCCCCAGACAAATGGCCATACCCAGGAAAATAATCGTAACTTGATTCCGATTCATGCGCGTCCCTTATCTCATGGCCTGGTGTCGCGGAGGCAATTGCTGCCTGATCAGTGGTGATGCGCGTTTATGCGATGTTTGTCTTTTCGCCACCGGGCAGGAATCTCCTGCAAACAAACCACGGAGATCGTGGGAAACCATGCGTCCCGGTGATGACTGCGCCGAAACGAGCAGATGCGAGAAGGTCATGGCGCGGGATTACGCTCCGGGCGCCGTACAACGCCCGGTCCTGGAAGCCGGGTGTCGATGGTCGCCGGGACCGCCGTATTCGCTGGCGTTGGCGCCGTTGGGGTCAGCAGTCTGCGCGGCGTGACATTGTCCACCGCTGGTCCGGGCAACATGGCCCCGGTGGGACCCGGCAACAGCGCGGATTGCGTCGGCACGATAGACGGCTTTCGGTGATAGAGGACGGCGCCCGGCAACGCATAGACGGGCAAAGCAATCTGCAACGGCGGTTTGGTGAACGGATGCCGCGCAATAACCATCGTCACCAGCGCATCTCCCCGATCATACGCGAGAGACGCCCCAAAGGTATTCAGACAAAAACGCAATGGGAGATAGGTGTCCCCACCGCGCACTTGTGGGGCGACATCCAGAAGAACAGGATGGTTGTTGACCAGAGCGCGGGTAGAGCCCGGGGTCATAGTCACTGTGGTCGTACCCAGCCGCAAATTCACGGTATGCAACCGGGAATCATGCCAGGCCGTCGCGTCCAGGCTCTCCGCGAGAAAATGGTATGGCGCCATGGTGCGTTGTTGCACCAGCAGCAGCGTTGGTTCCGCGGCGCCGGCAGCGATCGAGACGACACCGCCCAGCACAATCAAACACCAAACGAGCACCCACCGGTTTACGACCATTTCACTCTCCCCCGTCGGCAAAGACAGGCGCCGCCCGCGGCGTCACCTGGTCATTTGTTCCATGTATCGCCCCATGTTGTTGAAGGGACCCCAGCAAATCACCAGGCATTGTTGCTCTTGTTTCCAGATATGAACGGGTTTACGCAGAATTTTTTACAAATGGGGGGCAGGCGTAAATTATTGACAGTCTACGGTGTATCTGGTAGGCTGTCGCCATGCCAAGACCACTGCGCAATATCTTTCTGGACATTCCGTATCACATTACCCAGCGCGGGAATTACCGCCAGCAGGTGTTTCTCGAAGAGGACGATTACCGGCAGTATCTGAGTTGCCTCTGGGAATACGCCGCCCGGTATCACCTGGAGATCTGGGCGTATTGCCTGATGCCGAATCATATCCATGTCATCGCCACGCCTCATCACCCCCTCGCGCTGGCGCGCACGTTTGGGCTCGGTCACATGTGTTATACGCAATATCTTCACCGCCGGGATCAGCGCATCGGGCATTTGTGGGAAGGCCGATTCTTAGCCGCGCCGCTGGATGAGTGCTATCTGGCGCGGGCCGTCCGCTATGTCGAATGCAATCCGGTCCGCGCCCAGTTGGTCGCCGCGCCGGCGGACTGGCCGTGGTCGAGTGCCGCGCTCCATCTCCGCGGTGAACGACTGCCCGGGGCCGCATTCCCGCCGGCCGATATGCTGGCGCACTGGGACGAGTGTCTGGCGCTCGAGGATCCCGTGGATGAGGTGGAGCTCATTCGCCGTCGTACACGTCGCGGCCGTCCACTCGGCAATGAAGCGTTCATTGCCCACCTCGAAGCGCTGGCCGGCAAACCGCTCAATCGCGAGAGGGGACGGCCGAAAAAAGATCCGGATGTCACGGGGAGGGCATAAATATCGTCTGATTTTATATTATTTCTTTTCTCATGAATAAAACAACGTCTGTCCCCATTAACTCCTCAGTAAAAAAGATCTGCGCCCGCCGATTGCCGCGCTGCGTGACATGATATGGCAAACTGGGGGCGATAATCCGAGCAAGCCGTGCCATGAGCGAAGTATTGCAAATCATGGGGAATATGTCAAGGTATTAAGTAGTCTGTCCCCGTATTTGTTATGCGCTGCGTAAAGCCGGGGGAGTTCAATAGTAATCGTCCAATAATACTCAGAGGAGAAGTATAGCAGATAGGGGAGAAAAATACGTAACCTGTCTCCCTGTATTGGCGTCATCCAACACGCAGGAAAAAAGTGCCCCTGCCAGAGGTGGCCCGTGCAGCGCTCAACATGGTTGCGATACGCCGCATAGGCCGTGTGCGTATCGCGCAGGGTCGTACTCAACGCCGATGCTGACACCGGCACGCCGATCAAATGCAGGTGATTGGGCAGGAGGCAATATGCCAGGATCGCCACCCCGCGCTGGACGGCATCCGCCTGCAGGCGGGTCACGTATGTCAGATAATCATCGTCCGTGAAATAAATCTGCGCCCGCCGATTCCCCCGTTATATGACATGATGGGGCAAACCGGGTGCGATAATACGTGCGAATCGCGCCATGCCGACAGTGTGCGACCCGAAAAGGGCATTGTCAAGGAGTTAAGTAGTCTGTCCCCAATACCTCTTTGAGCCGCCAGAGAGAATTCGCGACGACATCTTGCCATGAAGGACAACTACAGATGCGGGTATCAAGGAACGGTCTGAAAAAAATCGAGGCGAAACCGGTCCTGGGACTTGACACCACTTCTAGAGAGACAGCAGTGTGCTTAACACCAATTGATATGATTAACACCAATGACTCGGCAATCAGGACAAATCGCAGACTGTACTTGAATATCTTCATACGTAAATGAAACTATTTTATGTTCATTGTCGACGTATTCATCTGCAATCGATGCTAGAAATTTCATTTGTTTATCACATATTGGACACAAAAATTCAGTCCATCCTTGCGGTAAAAATGGAATACCTCCAATCTGATGATTGATAATATTAGTAAATTTTTGTAAATATGTTTTTGATATATTTAACAATTCTGGTAAAAAACTTATATCGATATAATCACTCAAATAGCTTGCCAACAGTAAGTATTGTTCTTCACAACTAAGTTCAGTCAGTGATATCATTACTTCGGGGTAATAGACTGGTAGTTTACTTTCATCAATATATCCCCATGTATGAATACGTGAACTTATTTGCTCTTTATACTTGACTATCGAAATCGTACTGTCATCATTCATCCTATAATAAAATGGCTCATCTATCAGATCGCAGCGAAAACAATACAATATCGGTATATACTGAATTGGAATCGCGATATTATCACCTATCTTTCTATCGAGCATATCAAGCTGCAATAGACGAATAAGTGGTAGTTTGCAATTTGGACAGCATGCACCAATAATGGCATGCTTGCCACCAAATATGTGATGACAACGAGAATCAGATATAAAATATGATACTCGATACCCAACCAGACTAATCGAGGAAAAATACATTGAATTCCTCCATAAACAAGAGATTAAACTACTACAATTAATGCTCCGTATCATTCCGTAAAATTGGCAAATTGGCGGTATGTCCCATTGATCTATAACTATTTGTCTATGATTATTACCATAAAATTTCGTAATAATCACGTCAAAATCACACTATAGTATAGTTGTTAATCTTCATCATCAATCGAACTGTGATACAGCGGTGTTCTCACAACTCCAGTTGAAAAATATTCGACACGCCAAAGAATTTTTGCTTTCTTTTCATAATAATACTTAATCATGAATAGTTTTCCACAAGCAGCATCCGCTGGAGATTCCGCCTGAAATAGTATTGTTGCATAAAAGATGACAGCCGATCCGATAACTGTAACGGTGGATTTCGCAACTGCACCGATTGCCAACTGAGTCCCTACTTTCTCAGCCCCTACAAGTAACCCCTCCTCAGCTGCCTCTTCTACACCAAGTGTAATTCCTTCTAATCCTGCCCGTTTTGCAATATCCCTTAATCTATCGACAGGAATTTGCCGCAACAATTCTAAGATTCGTGAGTCGGTTGATGTTAATACACGCCTTGCTAACTCCTTGCCAGCGCCATTGGACGTCCAACTCTCTAAATATCGACCGTATGTTCCTTTCATGTCTTCAATTATTTCCATAATAGCTTGTGAATATTTGGCATGATCACCACCATGCGTTCCAATATTGCCCGTCACCAATGAGTTTAGATATCTAATCATATCAATATTAAAATTTAATATCTTCCCAGGTACTTGATCGGATAATATCATCCAACTAATCAGATGATGGCCTACCATTTTTCCATGTTTTATGAGTTCACCCGCTATTACAACTTCTGGATATACATAGCCGGATGGATCAATTCTTTCAATCGGATTGTTTTCGCAATAGGAATATAAATTTATACTAACTGAATACCCAATCGGATCCCGTGTCACCCACCGCCCCAGCGTCGGATCATAATACCGATGGGTACACAGCACCAGTCCCGTCTCGCCATCGGTGTAATACCCAAATTTTCCGCAGTAGCCTACCGGATCGCTGCCCGGCGTGCCCTGCTGCAGATTGCCCCAGGCGTCGTAGAGGTCGGTATCAGTGACGGCGCCCGCGGCATCCACGCGTTGCACCACGCTGCCCTGCGGATCGTAGAGGTAATAGGTGCTGCTCGCGGCGGCATCGCGGCTGATGAGGCCGTTGGCGCCCCAGGTGTATGCGCTTGTCACAGTGCCAGCGGCATTCGTCTCCGCCAGGAGCGTCTCGCCGTCATACAGATAATACGACCACTGCCCACCGGATTCCTTCCAAATTCTCAGGCCATCAGCATTATAGCCGGCGGTGAGCGTCGTGCCGTAGCTCAGCAGGTTGCCGTGCGCATTATAGGTACACGTCTCGTCTTTATAGGTGGTGGGGTTG